>Ga0315282_10000343_pt1 | contig 93682 bp, 75 predicted proteins | sample YL17G07_20_MG_FD_203693 | JGI IMG/M metagenome (GOLD analysis project Ga0315282, IMG submission 203693) | Sediment microbial communities from Yellowstone Lake, YNP, Wyoming, USA - YL17G07_20 | ecosystem: Environmental > Aquatic > Freshwater > Lake > Sediment | place: USA: Wyoming | collected...
CGGGGCTTGCGGACAAGCTTGAGGCGAGCATAGACATGACGGAGCAGGGGCACTTCAACAGTTGGGAGGCGGGGCTGGCGTTCGAGTTTCCGATACCGAACCGTGCGGCGCGGGGGAACTACGAGGCCGCCCGGAACGAGCTTCGGCGGACGAAGGTGCAGGTGCAGGACGTGGTGCAGAGGATCACGCAGGACGTGGCCAACGCCTTGGCGGACCTGAGGACGGCGGAGGGGCGGATCGTGAGCGCCAAGGAGGCGCACGACCTGAACGAGCGGCTGCTGCAACTGGAGGAGCGGAGTTTCAGCCTTGGGCGCTCGAACGGGGTGGACGTGCTGATCGCGCAGGGGAACGCGGCGAGCGCGGAGCGGGACGAGGTGCGGGCACGCACGGACTACGCCACCGCCCTGGCCAACCTCTTGAGGGTCCAGGGCACCCTCGATAAAAAATGAGCGGCGGCGATTGGGCAACAGGCCCATGCAACCGCGTATCTCCTGCGGTACGCCCAGCCCAACGGATTCCGGAGTTGCGTGCGGAAGCTGTTGAGCCGCTTCGCCCCGGGGGCTATAATCGCAGATAGACGGGTCGAGGGAGGGGGACGGCCATGTTCAGGGGGATATGACGGTGGCTGCCGCTGGTTTGCGTCTCAATCCGAAAGCCTGATGCATTTGGCCCCGGCATTTGTGCGGGGTCCCGGGTTCTTCACGCGATGAAGGGGATATCAGCATGAACTGCCCCGCCAGGCGGTACCACTGCAACGTCTGTGAATTGTGCGAGTCTCTGGCCACGGCCGAGAACTCGAAAGCCCTGCTGGACGCCTTGACCAAGGGCTGCCTGAAGCTCTTCGACGCCAGGGCCTCTGTGGCCGGGATGCTTGACAGGACGCAACAGCGCCTTCATTCGGTCGCGTCTGAGGGTCTGAGCAAGGAATTCCTTGCCACGGGGGCGGGACTTTATGGGACCGCATTGGACGCCGTGGTGCTCAAAGGAGAGGTGGCGGACGCTCCCGATGTGCAAAAGGACGAGAAGGAGCCGTACCGGCAGGAGGCCGCCCGCGAGGGATTGGCGGCCGCGCTCGCTGCTCCCCTCATGGTGAAGGGCCGTTGCGTGGGCATCCTGCGAGTCTACCGTGCTGGTCCTGGCGCCTTCACGGAGGACGAAAAGGCGCTTGCGAGGACCCTCGCCACGCAGAGCGGCGCGGCCCTCGAGCGGTTCCGCCTCCATCAGCAGGCCGAAGCATTGGGCCGTGTCTCACAGGCCATCGGCACGAGCCTTGACCAGGCCACGGTCCTTCAGACCATCGCGCAGCAGGCGGCCGAAATCCTGGGGTTCCGGGCGGCTTCAATTCGGCTGCTCAGCGAAGACGGCAAGTCGTTGGAGGTGAGGGCCGCCTACGGCCTGAGCGACGCCTATATGGCCAAAGGACCGGTCGAGGTGGCGAAGAGTCCCTTCGACCAGGAAGTGCTGGGCGGCAAGGAAGTGGTCGTCACGGAAGCGGAGGTGGAGCGCAAGCTGCAGTACCCGGAGGAAGCCCGGCGCGAGGGGATCAGGGCGATTCTCGGCCTGCCGCTCTACATCAAAGGAAGGACCGTGGGCGTTCTGCGGGTCTACAGTTCGGTGCCGTACAGGTTCACGGAGGATGACATCGAGTTCCTGAAATCGCTGGCGAGCCAGGGGGCTATCGCCATCGAGAACGCCCGCCTCTTTGAGCATTTGCTGCGGGACTACAACGACCTCAAGCGCGAGGTCTGGAAATGGTACGATTGGGGTGAACGGCCCCCGAGGATGTGAAAGCTTCCATGCCGACGTCTTGCCCCAACCTGCTGGTCTCGAGGGCTGCGCTCCAACGGCGCCTGGATGAGCTTCTGGCGGAGCAGCAGGTGATCGCTCCCGTGGACGAGAGGGGCGTGGTCCACTTCCGGCCGCTAGAGAGCGCGGCCGATGTTGCATGGGACTATACCGTCAGCGTCCTTCCGCCCTCGAAGATGATACATGTGGGGCGAGAGGAGTTGCTGCGCTTCACCAGGGAGGACGCCGGCTACCGGACTGAGGAGGTCCCGCCGCGAACGCAACAGACCGTCCTGTTAGGCGTGCATCCTTGCGACCTGCATGGCATCCTTGTCCTCGAACGCACGCTGCTCGGGAAGCACGTGGACCCCTGGTACGACGCCGCCCGCGCGAACATGGCCGTCATAGGACTTAACTGCCAGCATGTCGGGCCGGATTGCTTCTGTGCCTCCTTCGAGACGGGACCATTCTACGGCGGATGGATGGGGCAGGGGCCGCCGCAGGGGTGCGACGTGCTCCTCACCGACCTCGGGGATGACTACCTCGCGGAGGTCATGAGCAGCAAGGGTGCGTCCCTTCTCGGAAGCGCCGAGACAAGGCTGGCCGAGGACGCCGCCCTGACACGCAAAGGCGAGCTTGAGCAGGCGGCGCGCGCCCGGTTCACCAAACGCCTGGACATTACCGACCTGCCCGCCATCCTCCTGGCGAACCTCGAACATCCGGTCTGGGCAAGGGTGGGCGAGGGCAGGTGCCTGTCCTGCTCGAACTGTACAATAGTCTGCCCAACGTGTTACTGCTACGACGTGGTAGATAAGGCCGACCTTGACCTGAAGAGTATCAGGCGATGCCGGCAGTGGGATTCGTGCCGGGACCAGCACTTCGCGGAGGTCCATTTCGGGAACTTCCGCTCCACGCGGAAGGCCCGGCTCAGGCAGTTCGATTGTCATAAGCTCTGCTACTGGGTGGAGCAGTACGGCTGCTTTGGGTGCATCGGCTGCGGACGTTGCATCCTGTGGTGCCCGACGCACATAGACCTGACGGAGAACGCCGCCGAGATTCGCGAGTCAATGAGGCGCGCATGAATCCAATGCTGCCCCAGGATGCAGTGGTCGTCCGGGTGAAGGCGGAGGCCGGCGACTCGACGACCTTGACGCTCAGACTGCTCGACGGCAACGCGCAGGCGGCCTTTGAGCCAGGGCAGTTTCACATGGTGGGTTTGCCCGGCATAGGCGAGGCGCCCATCACGTTTAGTTCCCTCTCCCACGGGCGGGAGTTCTCGCTTACGATACGTCCCGTGGGGCGAGTGACAGCCGCTCTTGCGAGGCTCCGGCCGGGACAGGCAGTCCAGATCCGCGGGCCGTTCGGCAGGCCATGGCCCTGGGAGGAGATCCATGGGAAGAACGTCGTCATCCTTGCCGGTGGAATGGGTATCGTGCCGCTGAGGCCGTTCGTACAACGCGGCCTCGCGAACCGCTCCTCAATCGGGCAGATGCTGATTCTGTACGGCGCGAGAACGCCCGAGCAGATGCTTTTCCGCGATGATATCCCCGCCTGGCGCGAAGCGGGTCTCGAGGTGCGCGCCACGGTGGATGAGGCTCCCGACGCGGCCGCCTGGGACGGAAGCGTCGGCGTCACGACTGACCTTTTAGAGCACCCCTCGAAAGGGGCGCCGGCGAACGTGGCCCTGATCTGCGGGCCGGAGCTGATGATGAGGTTCTCCGTCCGTGCTCTGCTTCTCAGGGGCATGCTGCCTGCGGATATCTTCGTCTCGCTCGAACGCCATATGAAGTGCGGCATCGGGCATTGCGGCCATTGTCAGATAGGCCCCCATTACGTGTGCCAGGACGGGCCGGTGTTCAGCTATGCGCAACTCAGGCGTTTCCCGGACCATCTGCTATAGGTGAGCCATGAAGAAGCCCAGGATCGGCATCTTCAAATACAGTTGCTGCGCGGGCTGCCAGTTCCAGCTCATCTTCTTCCAGGAGCACCTGCTGGAAACGCTCCAATCTGTAGACATTGTCTACGGCCGCATGGAGAGGACCGGCGGAGACGCCGAGGGGCCGTTCGACATAGCGCTCGTCGAGGGGGCCATAACCGAGGCCTGGCAGGCCGACGAGCTCAAGCACGTCAGGAAGTGCAGCACGCTCTTAGTGCCGATCGGCTCCTGCGCGGTGAACGGCGGGGTCCCGGCCATCAAGAACCGCGCCCCTGAGCTTACGGTCGAGAGCAAGGTCTACGGGGACATCAGCCCGGTGCATTCGATGCGTGCGGCGCCGGTGGATCAGTATGTCGAGGTGGACGCCTACCTGCGAGGTTGCCCGATGGGCGAAGCTGACCTGCTGGAGCTTGTCTCATCCTTTCTGCTCGGGCGGAAGCCGGACCTTGTGGACTACGCCGTCTGCGTTGAGTGCAAGATAAGGGGCAACACGTGCGTGTTGGTTTCGGAGAACCTGCCCTGCATGGGACCCGTGACGAACGCGGGCTGCGGCGCGCTGTGCCCCAGCAGCGGGCGCGCCTGCTATGCGTGCTGGGGCCCGCTGCCGGACGCCAACGGCCCGGCACTGGCCCGCCAGTTCGAGCTGATGGGCATGCCGCCCGATGAGATCGTTCGGCGCTTCACCGAGTTCGGCTACCCGACCCTGGAGTTCCGCAAGGGCGCGGAACTCTACGAATGAGAGGAACTAACGGTGCCGGGAAAGACCGTCAAAGTGGACTATCTGGCCCGGGTAGAAGGCGAGACCGCGATCCATGTGAGGATTCCGGGGACCGGGGGCGCCTCCGTCCAGCTCAAGATATTCGAGCCGCCGCGCTTCTTCGAAGGTTTCCTCGTCGGGCGCCGCTATGATGAGATCGGGGACATCGTATCCCGTATCTGTGGCATTTGCCCTGTATCCCACATGACCACTGCCATCCGCGCCCTCGAGAAGGCCATGGGGGTCGAGCCGACCGAACAGGCCCGGTTGCTGCGGCGCATCTCGTCTCTCAGCCAGATAGCGGCCAGCCATCTGGTGCACCTCCACGCGCTTGCCATGCCCGACTACGTCGGTTTGGACGGCGTGCCTGAAATGCTCCTCTCGTTCCCGCGCGAGGTCGAGCGCTTCCTCCGAATGCGGAAGGTCCTGAACGACCTTACTGCCCTTATCGGCGGTGGGCGAGCGCTGCATCCAGTCGGGACCGTCGTGGGCGGGTTCACGCGGGTCCCTTCGCGGCCCGACCTCAGCGAGGTATGCGGCCACCTGGCGGCGTTGAGCGGCGACGCCGAAGAAACCGCGCGGATGGTGGCCTCTCTTCCTATTCCAGAATTCAAGCGTGACCGCGAGTTCGTGGCCCTGAAGTCATCCGAGAGCTACGCGGTCAACGTGGGAACCATAGTGTCAAGCAAGGGGCTGAATGGCTCGGAGGACGCCTATGGCGATGTCTTTGAGGAGGAACAGGTGCCCTATGCGATGGCAAAGCGGGCCCGCGTCCGAGGCAGAGGGTCGCTCATGGTCGGGGCGCTCGCCAGGGTGAACCTCAAGTATGACCAACTGTCGCCGAGGGCAAAGGCCGTTGCGGGTGAAGTGGGTTTGGTGGTGCCTGACGATAACCCGTTCCACAACATCATCGCCAAGGCCATAGAGGTCGTGCATGCGATTGAGGAGTGCGCGACGGCGCTGGAGCGACTGGAGCCGCGGCAGGAAGCCCCTGCCCTGAGGGTGGCGGCTGGAGAAGGCGGGGCGGCGACTGAGGCACCGCGTGGCCTCCTGTACCACTTCTACGCTGTCAACCGCAATGGCATTGTGGAGCGCGCGAACATAGTCACGCCCACCGCGCACAACTTCCTGTGCATCGAAGAGGACATGAAGGCCATGGTGGATGAGATCGCCGACCGGCCGCCGCGCGAGATCAAGCGGCGCTGCGAGATGCTGGTCCGGGCCTATGACCCGTGCTTCTCGTGTTCCGTCCACTGAGTCGGTCCGGCCATCGGACGGGTCCACCTGGCGTGACCCAGGGCGAAGACAGAAATCTCGGGTTGAGCCCAGAACCGGAAAGGAGCGTACGGATGAGGGGCAATGCAAGGATGGTCGGCTTTGTGGTTGCAGCAATTGCGGTCCTGGGGCTGTGCGCTCTGTTGTCGCGGGTCGGCAGCGCACACTGCGATACTTTGAACGGTCCCGTGGTGACCACTGCAAAGGAGGCCCTGGAGAAGGGCGACGTGACGCCCGTGCTGAAGTGGGTGGAACAGGAACACGAGGGCGAGATCAAGGAGGCATTCCAGAAGGCCCTGACGGTCAGGACCAAGGGGCCGGAGGCCAGGGAACTCGCCGACATGTACTTCTTCGAGACCTTGGTGAGGATACATCGAGCAGGTGAAGGAGCGCCGTATACAGGACTCAAGGACGAGCCCGTGGAACCGGTTGTGGCAGCGGCAGACAAGTCGCTGGAGACCGGTTCGGTTGACGCGCTTGTCAAGACGGTGACGGATCGCGCGGCCGAAGGGATACGCGAGAGGTTCGCACAGGTTCAGGAGAAGAAGAAGCACGCGAACGACAGCGTTCAGGCGGGCCGGGAGTTCGTGGAGGCCTACGTGGAGTACACCCACTACGTGGAACGTTTGCACGCGGACGCAGCCGGCCATGCAGGGCACGAGGCTGAGACGCATGGAGCAGACACCGAGGGCGGGCACGCCCATTAAGAGAGTGAGAAAAGGGAAGGAAGAGGGGCTCGACATGACGCCAACGGAAACGCTGAAGCACGAGCACCAGATCGTGCTCCTGGTGCTCAAGGGAGCAGGACGAGAAGCCAGGTCATCCAAAAAGAACGGCACATCTGACATCACAAAGGTGGACCAGATGTTGGATTTTTTCAAGACATTCGTGGACCGTTGTCACCATACTAAGGAGGAGCGGCATCTCTTCCCGGCTCTCGAAAGACACAGTGGGTCTCCCAAAGAGGCGCCCATCGAGGTGCTCTTGCAGGAGCACGAAGCCGGGCGGCAGCGTGTGAAGGCCATTGGAGAGGCGCTGCCCGAGGCGAGGCTCGGCCGGCCGGATGCAGTTGCGGAGATATGTGAAAACCTGCTGGCTTACGTCAAGCTGTTGAGGTCGCATATCGAGAAGGAAGACAAGTTCCTGTTCCCGTTCGCCGAAAAGGTCCTGACGCGGAAAGAGCAGGCGGCACTCGAAGATGCGTTCGAGAAGGTCGAGGCCGAAGAAATGGGCGAAGGAGTGCATGAGAAGTATCACCAACTCGCCCATGACTTGGCCGAGGGATGAAAGGGACCATGTCAGTGCGACATTTGGAGGGACTGATCGCGGCTCCGCCCACGCCCATGCGGGCCGACGGAAGCGTGGCGTTGGAAACAATAGACGCCCTCTACCGGATGCTTGTGAGCAACGGCGTCCGTGGAGCCTTCGTCTGCGGGACCACGGGCGAGAGCATGTCCCTGACGGTGCAGGAACGGCGCCTGGTGGCCGAGCGCTGGCGCGCGCTCGCCGAGGGGGACTTCATCGTGATCGTCCACGTTGGGCACAACTCCTTGCCGGACTGCAAGGAACTGGCCGCCCATGCCCAACGGATTGGGGCGCACGGGATCGCCGTCATGGCTCCCAACTTCTTCAAGCCCGGCTCGCTGGATGATCTTGTGGCGTTCTGCGCGGAAGCGGCTGCGGCGGCGCCCGAGTTGCCATTCTACTACTACCACATGCCCGCGATGACGGGCGTCATTACGCCCGCTGTGGACTTCATCCAGGCCGCTTCAAGCCGCATCCCGACGCTGACCGGGGCCAAGTTCACCTACGAGGACCTGATGGATTACGGGCGGTGCCTCGTCCTGGAGGGAGGGCGGTTCGACATGCTCTTCGGGCGGGACGAGATCCTGCTCTCGGCGCTGGCTCTCGGCGCGCACGGCGCCATCGGCACGACCTACAACTTTGCTGCGCCCCTTTACCGGCGCGTCATGGACGCCTATGCGGCGGGGAACATGGCCGAGGCGCAGGAAGAGCAATCGCGGGCGCGCGAAATGGTCGCCGTTCTCTACAAGGCAGGCGGCCTGGCAGCCGTGAAACCCATCATGAAGATGATCGGTCTTGATTGCGGTCCGCCGCGCTTGCCGCTGCACCGATTTGGCACTTCCGAGTATGAAAAGCTGCAAGCTGAACTCGGGAGGGTCGGCTTCTTCGAATACTGCTGCCGGCCGTGAGGACCAGGACGCTCGTTGCGTCTTTCGCTGCACTCACTCCTTCGGGTTGGCCACGCGTCCCAGGAACAGTATGGTGCTACTCGGCACGTGGCGGATCAGGAAGATGAACGGGTGGTCGGCGCGGAACTCCGGCACGGGCGCCGGCCTGGCGATGGATGTGACCCCTATCCCCACGGCCGTCGCGGCGGCGGCCTCAGTCCCCTCTTCGCTGACATCCACGAAGGCTTTGTGGATAACGGCCGATATGAAAAGGTCCTTCCTGCCGTCAATGCCCGAGAAGTCCGCGCGGTCGGAGAAGGCGTCCGTCATCCCCATGGCGCCGAGGGCCTGGCGCAGCTCGAACTGCGAGGTGACCTTGAACTTCGGGAGTTGGACGAGGACCTTCTGTTCGCGCAATCCGGACAGCCAGCCGGACAACTGCTCCAGTGTGAGCCCGCGCTCAATCTCCGCCAGGCCCTCCCGCTTCCGCGGCAGCAGCACTGCCATGGAGATCGTCCCGCCGGCGTAAGGCAGCTCGAGGACCTGCACCTGATCGGATTCCGCGTACCTGAACCGCCCCGTCTGGTTCATCATGGGCACGGGAATGCTGTCCATGGCAGAGGTCCAGAAAGGCCCGTCGCGGGTCGCTTTCTGCTCGAACGCGCTCAGCCATGCGCCTTTGAAGTAAATGGCATTGGTCAGGACGAGCCGCGTGAGCGAGGTCAGAACGCCCGGGCCGATAAGATCGCGGATCTTGTCCCGGGTCTGTTCCGCGACCCACTCGTTGATCGTCTGGCGCACGCCTTCCGCATTGTCCGTGAAGGCGACCTCCTCGACACGGCCGCGGTAGTCATCTTTCACGACGCGGCGAAACTCGTCGAGGATGCCATGGCCTCTTTGCTCCCAGAGAGCGTTGGCGATGCTGAGGACGACGCCTTTAGCCTTGCCGGCTTCTGCAACGTCTGCTGTAAGGGATGCAAATGTGGCATGAAGGTGCCCTTGCTCACGAGCAAAGCGCAGGGCCTCGGCCATTTGCCTCTCGGTCTCGCCACGCGCGCCGGCATAGGTCATGGCCAGCGCGACCGAAATACTGTAAGGAGAGAAGAACAGGTTGCCCTTCTGGGCTTGCAGTTTCGCGTAGAGGGCTACGGCAAACTCGCTATTGCCCATTACGGCGCCAGCCTTCTGGTCGGACGTTACCACTGTCGCCTCCTGTGCGGCAGCCGAGGTCGAGTTCGTCAGCACGGCTGCCGCCAACAGCACGCCTGCCCACACCGCTTTCATTCTATCCATCGCCCCCCCCTTTCGCCATCGGTCGCGCCTATGCATGTAACCTACTCCGCTGCGGCCATCATGTCAAGGTTTGCACCCGCCGGCGACGCATCGGCGCGGCGCCGCTGTTCAGGGGAGGATGAGGCAGCGAGTCGCTGGCCGCGGGCACAGCGGTTGAACGGCGAGGAATACGATTTCGCCCGCTGTACATGCGGAGTTGCTTGCAGTTGCCTCACGGATTCTGTATCATTCCGCGCGATGGAGGCCCCAGTCACTCTTTAGGAGAAGGGAGCGAGGATGGCGAAGGCGATGACGAAGGCGCAGATTGTGGCCGCTCTGGCGGAGAAGACCTGCCTGTCAAAGAAGCAGGTCGCGCAGATGCTGGAAGAGGTCTCCTCTCTGGCCTACAAGCAGGCGAAGAACGGCTTCACGCTGCCCGGGCTGGGCAAGCTCGTGGTGGTGCAGCGCAAGGCCCGGATGGGCCGCAACCCGCAGACGGGCGAGGCTATCAAGATCCCCGCCAGGCGCACGCTGAAGTTCCGCGTCGCCAAGGCGGCCAAGGACGAAATCCTGGGCGCGAAGTGACATGTGCCTCACGGCGTCCGCCTCACAGGCGGCGCCGGAGGCCGGTCCGCTTCAGACGGACCACAAAGCTCCCGTATGTCCGACCGGCGTGCGGGAGCATCTTTTTGGCCGCGGATGGACCGTCGGCGCGCGGGCAAGCCTTCCGTTCGAGGCAGGGCGGCAGGGCCTAAAGCGCGCGCACAGTGCGCAGCCAGGCCTGGGCCATGAGCGCGTGCCCGGCGGGAGACGGATGGACGCCATCGGCCGACCAGAAAGCCAGCTCTCGCCGGGTTGATGCGCTTGCGAAGACGCCGTCGAAGGGGACGAGGAGCGCGTTGAACTCCCGCGCCAGCTTGCGCACGGCGTGGATCTTCGGATCAAGATCTTCGCGCCACTGTACGCGGTCGTGCAGTGTGTGAAGCAAAAATTGCTCACACAAGATGAGGCGCGCCCCGAGGACGTCCCGCACCTGGCTCAGTATCTCCTTGTAGACGGACTCAAACTCTTCGGCCGACGTGGGCTCGTTCCTGCTGTAGCGGCGCCCGGTGTCATTGATACCGACCATGATCGAGACCCACGCAGGCTTCAGGTCGAGGCAGTCGCGCCGCCAGCGCGCCCTCAGATCCTTTACGGCGTCGCCGCCCACCCCCCGGTTCAGGAACGTAACGCGACTCTCCGGGTAGGTCGCTGAAAACCATGCTGCAGACATCATGGCGTAGCCGTAGCCGAGGTCGAGGGCGTTCTCTCGGTTCCGGCCGGCATCCGTGATGCTGTCGCCCTGGAAGAGCACTACCGAGTCCTTTGCGATGAGGCTTTCCATTCCTTCCTCCGGTTGCTCGCATGCTTGGCGCGCGCATTTTTTGGCGCGCTAACAAGGCCAACATGCTCTCCCATCGCGGGATTCAGTTCAAGGGCAAGCGGGACCGAACTCAACATCTCGGACTCACCAGCGAATTCGCCGGGCACGCGTGGCACGCATTCGAGCAGGCCGAGTGGCACTCGGTGTGGCGCGGTGCGTACGGAGAATCCCCCCTTCGCCTTCGAATGGCCGACAGGAAAGCATGGCTGTGGTGAAACAGAGGATGTGTCAGGTCATTGGTGTCTTGCTTTCAGATCATCCAGGTAGAGCCGGATTGCTTTCCGCAAGGGGCCCATGTCCGGCTCGGATAACGTACGCACGCAGAAGGCCACGAACTCCTTCAGGACCGCAAGTTGAACGCCCGGGTCCTCGGTGTCTGGGTCCAGATGTTCGATGACCCGACAGACTTTCAGCATGCGGTCCTCAACGGTAGGATATCGTGCGGGGCCTTTCTTCCCGGGATTGAGGGCTTGCCGGACCAGCTCGGCCAGGTGCGTCGCGGGCTGTCGCCGGTGGCGACAGCTGGTCGAGGGCACTCAAGGAAAGCGCCCTCGACGGAATAGGTGCGCATTGAGATGCGCAAAGTCGCTGGTTGTGGTCTCGCAACCTGCGGCGCCTTTGCGAAGTAGATTCGGCTGCGGAGCCACTGGCGAAGCTGCGGCTCTGCGGCCTCGGGGTCGGCAGATTGAGGTTGTGGGGGTTCGGCCCAGGGCATGCCTGCCTCCATATCCTGCTGACGCCACCGGGGGATTGACATGACGGACACTTTCAGGGTCTGGGCAATGGCGTCCACGGGCAAACCTCGCCCGTATAAAACCCGCGCAGCGTCGCGGGCGTTATGAGAACCGGGGCAAACCGTCATATCAACCTCCGACAGCTCCACGGGAGCCCTGACCCAGACTTCGAGGGAGATCATACACGGTTTTGGGAAAACGTGTCTCCGGTTTGGGCGCGTAAGTCCCCCAAAAGACCTCAGAATTCCAAGATTCCCGAAAAGACGCGTTTGGTCACGCGGTATCACGAATAAAGTAATAATAGTCAACACTGAGATACGGGGGACACGGAGAACTGAAAGGCCGACGCTCACCACAACGGCACGACGCAAGGGATTGACAATGAACGGCTTACGGCAACGCAAGGGCCGGGCCCTCCGACGAGGGAGGGCATAGGGAAGGCACGAATTGACGCTGAAGCGGCTTTCCCCGCTTCGAAGGTGAACATTCGCTGGGCTCCGGACATCAGATTGGAGGCGGAAAGGGCGGGAAGGGGGCGCCGTGACAACGCAAGTGCTTGGCACTCAACGGCTTACGGCAGCGAGGGCATCGCCCCCGGCTGGAGAACGCCGGATGGCTGCATAACTGGCAAAGATTGTACTATTGCCCGGGGGCGCAATTTTCTCGGTATAGGGCCGAAATTTGGGCGGCAGGGCCGCTGAGGAGGGGTCAGCGGAGCCCCGGCGGCGAGGGTTACACGCATGGACGGCAAAAGTGGCATCAGACGATCACCCTGGCAGAGCGAGGCGAGGCAAACATCGTGCTTCCGGCCGGGCAACGCCGACTGGTTGACTTAGTAAAGGGCTGCGGCTATGCTCGCCCCGCGTCGCCGAGGCCAAGGGAGGGACCTCCTGCTCAGTGAAGGGCGTCATTCCTGGATACTCCTCATTCGGCGCGCGGCGAATGAGGGATGACATCAGGTGCCGTCAACGAAGCGCCTGTGAAACGCCCTTGGCCACGGGGACACAGGGTGGCGGCTTGTGGAATAAGTGGCTACACTGTCGAGGTAGGAAAAGCTGAGAGATCGGTTGTGGTTCTTGCGTGAGAGGTGCGAGCGATGAGGATCGGTTTTGGGAGAGAAGACATCACGCCGCGCGTCGGCGTGCCGCTGAGCGGGTTCGGCCCGTTCCTTAACCGCTGTTCCACAGGGGTCCGCGACCGTCTGTGGGCGCGGGCCATGGCCTTTGAACATGGGCAGAGCCGAGCGGTAATCGTGAGCTGCGACCTGATATCGCTGTCGCTCGAAGACACACAAAAGGCACGCGGCATCGTGGCGGACGCGGTGGGCCTGCCGGGGGAGGCGGTGGCCGTCCATTGCACGCATACGCACAGCGGCCCCGATACGTGCCGGGACAGGATAGGCTGGGGCGGCGTGGACGAGCCGTACATGGCGCTGCTGCCCCATCGCATCGCACGGGCCGCGGTGGAGGCCGTGAAGGGACTCAGCGCGGCAACGCTTGCCCACGCGGAGGTGCCGTGCGAGGGCATTGGCCTGAACAGGGAGTATGACAAGGATGCCCCGCCGTTAGGGGAGGCGCTGAAGGACGACTGGCGCCCCGCGAAGCCGGAGCTGACCGACACCACCTGCCATGTCGTTAAAGCGCTGACAGGGCAGAGGCTCCTCGGCTTCTTCAGCTACTTCGGGTGTCATCCCGTCTGCTGTTGCGAGGAGACCCACCAGATTCACGGGGATTACTGCGGCGTGGCGACGAACATGATAGAGCTGGAGCATCCGGGTTCCACGGGGCTTTTTCTACAGGGCGCCAACGGCGACGTCAACTCGTGCGTTGCCCACAAGCCTGAGCAGGATGCGATGCCGGCGCTCAACGTCATTGCGGGCCGGTATGCCAACTGCGTCCGCGACGGATTGCGCAAGGCGGAAACCGTTGAGGTAGACGAGGTGAGCGTTGCCCTGCGAGAAGGTCGCTTTACGCGGCGGAACCTGACGTCGGCCGACTTGCAGGCACGGCTGGCCGAGCAGGAGGCGGTCCATGCTGCGCCCGGGGCCAGCGACCGGGAGAGGCGGGTGCGCATGGCCACGGTGTACATGCTCGGCGCGCGGCGTTTGATCGGCGCCATGGAGCGCGGCGAATCATTGGAGCGGCCGGCGCAACTCCAGGGCATCCGGATCGGGCCGATCTCCCTGCTGATGACTCCGTTTGAAGTCTTTCAGGCGATCAAGAATGACGTGAAGGCGGCAGCCAAAGCGCCGGTCCCACTCGTGGTGAGCGATACGAACGACAGCCTGGCGTATGCGCCCGACCGGACAGTTGCCGCACGGGGCGGATACGCCGCTGAGAGCGTACACATGATCCACGGCACTCTCCCATACGCGAATCTTCACGAGGAACTGGTGCGGGAGCTGCTCGCCCTGGATGCCAGCCTCTATGAACGCGGGTAGGAGGTCCCGAAGGACCGATCCCACCCGAACTTAAGCGTCTGTCAGGAGGGCATTGCACCGATGAAGGTATTCATTGCGGTTGACATGGAAGGCATTGGAGGGCTGGTCCAGTGGGATGAGGCGCAACTGGACTTGCAGCGACGGCTGATGACGGAGGAGGCGAATGCAGCGGTGCGCGGCGCATTCTCTGCCGGGGCCGGGGAGGTGCTGGTGGGCGAGAGCCACGGCAATATGCGCAACCTCCTGCCCGAATTCCTCGACTCCAGAGCGGGGTTCCTTTCAGGGCAGCCCAAGCCCATGAACCACATGGCCGGCATTGACGGCTCTTTCGACCTTGCACTGTTCGTGGGTTACCACGCGAGGTCAGGCACGTTGCACGGCGTGATGGCGCACACCTTTTCAGGGCACATATTCTCGGTTACCTTCAACGACGTGGAAGTCGGTGAGATAGGTGCAGACGCGGCACTATGCGGATTCCACGGGGTGCCGGTGGGGCTTGTCGCGGGAGACCGCGCGGCGTGTGAGGAGGCCGTGTCGCTGCTTGGCAACGTGAGAACCGTGGCGGTCAAGGAGGGAGTGAGCCGTTCCGCCGCACGATGCCTGCCGTTGGAGACGGTGCGGGAGTTGATTGAGGAGACTGCGAGCGAGGCCGTGCGGCACGCGTCGGAGTTCAAAGTGTTTGCCCTCAAGGGGCCGGTTGTAGCTCGTGTCGTGTTCATCAACCCATCCTTAGCAGACACGTTGGAGCATCTTGATTTCGTCAGGCGGGTTGACGGGCGGACCATTGAAGTAACGGGCGAGGACTACCTGAAGGCATTTGAGCGCTTCAACGCGCTGCATTTCCTGGCGCCGGCAGTGCACTGAAGATGCCTAATGGGTACATAAGAGGCATCAATGAAGTGCGGATAGCGAACGTGTGGGCCGCTGGTTTGCGCGAATCCTCGTCCGCCTGAGGCGGACTCGGGAGGACAGTGTCCGTATTACCGAGCGCCATGCAGAGAGCCCAAGGTTGTTGGCTTGACGGTCCCCTAACCGCAGCCATTGCGCAGAGGGGGCGGAGGCCTTATCATGGCGCGCCGCTCAGCACAAGGCCAGAGCACTTTATGGCGGAAGGACCGCCTTTCGCCGAGGAGGTCACTGCATGGAAGTCACGAAGTCGCAGCAATGGGCCGGACGTTTGAGAGCAGTAATTCCCCTGGGTAGTAGCACGAACTCCAAGACTCCGCGGCTCATGCCGGATGAGCCCGGAGTGATTGTGCGCGGGAAGGGCTGTCGCGTCTGGGACGCCGACGGGCGCGAATATATAGACTATCGCAATGCCTTAGGACCGATCACGCTGGGCTACCAGTTCCCGGCCGTTGATGAAGCGATCCGGCGCCAGCTCGAAAGCGGGATCATCTTTGGGCATCCGCATCCCCTGGAGGGGGAAGTGGCCGAGTTGATCTGCGAGGTGATTCCGTGCGCCGAGCGGGCCCGGTTTCTGAAGACAGGCGGCGAGGCGGTCGCGGCGTGCATCAAGCTCGCCCGGTACCATACGGGCCGCGAGCACGTCGTGCAGATAGGCTACAACGGCTGGCTCAACAGCCTGGCCCGCGGCGGACGCGTGGGGCCCAGACAGGTGGCGCCGTCTGCTCCGTTGGGGGTGCCGGGGGCCCTGGCAGACCTGCACCATTCAGCGGGCTGGAACGACACAAAGGGCCTGGAGAAGCTCTTCGCCGAGCTGGGCGACAGGATAGCGGCGCTCGTTGTAGCGGCGGACTACGCGCCGATGGCGGATGGCAAGACCTTCTACCCATTCCTGCGCGAGTTGACCAGCAAGCACGGGACCGTGCTTATCTACGACGAGATCGTCACCGGCTTCCGCATCGCCATAGGCGGGGTGCAGGAGCACTTCGGCGTGACGCCGGACATGGCCGTCTTCGCCAAGGGCGTGGCGAACGGGATGCCGCTGTCGGTGTACTGTGGGAAGGCCGAGATCATGGAGAAGCTCGACAAGGCCACGGTGTCTTCGACGTACGGCGGCGAAGTGCTCTCTCTGGCGGCGGCGAAGGCGACCATCGAGACCTATCGAACCCGGAACGTGATCGGGCACATCTGGCAGAAAGCCGAGCGCGCGTGGTCGGGGCTGGAAGGCCTGTTCAAGCAGCGGGGCATACCGTGCCGCATGAAGGGGCTCTGGCCGTGCGCGGGGATCGTCTTCGACCGGGACGCGCCGGAAGGCATGGAGGCGCGGTTCTACCGAGCGGCCTACCGCAACGGCGTCTCGCTCTACCAGGTTCCTTACGTGACCTTCAGTCACCAGGACTCGGACGTCGAAGAAACGCTGGAGCGTCTGGACAAGGCGGTGAAAGAGCTATGATCATTGACGTTCATGTTCATCCGCTGCCGAAGGCGGGGCACGAGGACGTGCTGCAGGACGTGATGCGCCAGTGCCGGGTCAACGGCGTCTCGCTGGGGCTCGTCTCGATGGGCAAGACGCTCTCGCAATATCCCGGCGTGGACGAACTGCGCCAGTCGAACGAGGTAGCGCGCGACTTCGTGCGGAGGTCCGACGGGCGGTGCCGATGGCTGGCGTACCTGAACCCGCAGAATCCGAACTGGAAGGAGGAAATGGACCGCTGCGTGGAGGAGGGCGCCATCGGGGTGAAGCTCTGGACCGCGCTTAAGCAGAAGGACGGCGCGCTGGACAATGCGGCGACGCTGCTGCGGTATGCTGGCGACAGGGGTCTTTCCGTCCTGATCCACACGTGGCAGGTGACGGGCGGCCCTCTCCTCGGCGAGGTCACTGTGGAAGACCTTGCCACGCTGGCGGAAGGCTGCCCGAACACGACCCTCGTGGGAGCGCACTCCGGCGGGAACTGGCGGCACAGCATCGGCGTGCTGCGCGACCGAGCGCCGAATGCGAACGTGGACGTGTCAGGCTACTATCCTGAGAGGGGCCTGGTTGAGGCGCTCGTGCGCGACATCGGCGCGGAGCGGATCCTCTTCGGCAGCGACGTGGCCGGGCGCACCCAGGCTTCGCAGCTTGCGAAGGTTGTGCTGGCCGACATTTCGGAGGCCGAGAAGGAACAGATACTGGGGAAGAGCGCGGCCCGTATTTTCAGCTTGAAGGACATTCCGCCGGCTCCGTCCGCGCCGCTGCGGTCCGTGGATGGACTGCCGGACTTCCGCACGGAATACTTCTGCTTCTGCGGCCGCTGGCCCTTCTACGACGGGCCGTGGGTCACGCCTGCTGAGCTTGATGACATCCTGGCGCAGAACGGGATCGAGACGGCTTACGCAGCCGATTTCGGCGGGCTTTACCGCCAGGACCTCGAGCGCTGCAACAATCAGTTGCTGGAGGCTGCGCGGGGGACGCGGCGGGTGGCGCCGCTGGCGACGATGAGCCCATTGACGCACAACTGGCGGAGCGTCATCCGGCACCTCAAAGACGGCTTTGCCGGAGTGCAACTGCATCCTTATTTGCACAACTGGCGCCTGGACGACGCGGCACATGCGGGTTTCTTCCGCGCGCTGGCCGACGCAAAGCTGGCGGTCTGGATCAACTGTGCCCTGGCGGACGACCGGACGCGTCACAGCGGCCTGGCCACGAGGCCGGTCGCCGGGGAGGAGTTGGCCGCATTCAGCGAGGCGGCGCCTGCGAACGAGTACGTCTTCCAGGGCGTGGGGGCGCGCGCGATCGGGCGGATGCTGGATAAGCGGCAAGGCGGCGGAGGGTTCCGTTTTGAGATCTCGCGGCTGACGGATGGGTCGTACGATTACGACGATTTTGTTGGCAAGCACGGCATCTCGCACCTCGTGATGGGGAGCGAGTTCCCGCTCAGGCATATCCAGGAAGTACGCTGGACGGCGCGGCGGATTTGAGGGCCCCCTAACAGAATGCCGCGTTGCGCCCCAAATGGAGATTCCTCGTCGCGCGCGCCTGTTACGCGCTCCTCGGAATGACGCATTGCGCACCATACGTCTGCCCGGTATCGCTCAATGCGGGCCACCAACGGGGCCTCACCAGGTGAGGTAGTGCGTCACCTGGTGGACGGATGCAGGCAAAGGCGACGCCCGGGAGAGGGGATGCGGCACGTAGCGCTGGGCCCCAGATGGAGATTCCTCGTCGCCCGCGTTTGTTACGCGCTCCTCGGAATGAGGCATTGCGCACCACACGTCTGCTTGGTATCACTCAAGGGAGGCCGCCAACCGGACCTTACCAGGTGAGGTAATGGGTCACCTGTTGGCCGGTCGCCGGATCCGTGCCTGTGAAACGCGAGTAAGACGGATGCTTGAAGTCCTCAATTGCATCGAGGTGGTGATAGTAGTCGAGGGTCATCCGCTCTCGGACGTCGGGGAGTTCATCGTAGAGATTGTTCAACTCGTAGGGGTCCTCCGTAAGGTGGTATAGCTCGCCGTACGGCTTAGTCGGATAGTGAATCAGTTTCCAGTCGCGGGTGCGCAGGCAGCGCTTGTCCACGGCCTCGGCGTAGACAGCGGTGCGGCTGTGGAAGGCTCTCGAATCGCCAGCGAGCAACGGCGTCAGGTCACGCCCCTGGACCCATTCCGGCACTTCCAGACCTGCCAGGCGGCAGAGGGTCGGATACAGGTCCACAGATTCCGTCAGTTCGTCGGTCACGACTCCTTTCCGGATGCCCTGGGGGGCGCAGATCAGGCAGGGCACACGCAGCATGCAGTCAAGGAGGAACGGCGCCTTGGCTGGAATCCCGTGGTCGCCGAGGAATTCGCCGTGGTCGCTGGTGAATACGACGATTGTGTTATCGGCGAGCCCGCGGTCCTGGAGCGCTTGGAGCACCTGGCCGAGTTGCCAGTCAATCTGTGAGACCGTCCCATAGTATGCGGCCTTCATCTCCCGGAAGGTCTGTTCCGAGGCCTGGGAGAAGTGATAGTATTTGTGGCTCTCGGCCTGGAAGTAGAGCCTGTACTCGACGGGCTTCTTCTTCAGATCGTCTACAGAGCGGTGGAACGGAGGCACCTCGTCTGCGCGGTACATCGTGGCAAATCGGCCGGAGGGAACGTATGGGTGATGGGGCCCATAGAACCCCAACCAGAGGAAGAACGGTGCCTCGCCGCTCAGCCGTTGCAGGTATTCGCACGTACGCATGCCGACGTACGCGTCCAGATGGCAGTCTTCGGGTTGATCGGGCTGGGGCACCGCGCCCAGGCGCGCCTGAAAGTCCGGGAGGGCAGAGCCGGTCTTATACTCGAAGCCCCGGGATTTGACGTACTGCACGAATGGATTGTCCGCGTCCATGTTGCGGATCGCCCAGGCATCCCTGTAGTCAATGGCCTTGTGGAAGCGCCTCTGGTCCAGGTGGTACTTGCCGACGCAGGCGGTGGTGTAGCCGCGCTGCTTGAAGTACTCGAGGAGCGTTACCTCGTTCTCACTCAGGTCATTGAAATTCCAGCGGACGCCGTGATGGCACGGATAGCGCCCCGTCATCATCGAGGCGCGCGACGGATGGCAGACGGGGTTCTGGACGAAGCAATGGGACAGGCTGACGGACCGCGATGCGAGGGCGTCAATGGCCGGGGTCTTGATGACCGGATCGCCCGTGAAGCCGAGGGTATCGTAGCGCAGATGGTCCGTGGTGACGAAGAGGACGTTCGGTTGCTCAGGCATGGCGCGGCTCCCTGTAGGACGGAACGTTTCAAGGCGACGCACGCGACAAGATCGGAGCCCTATGTGCTTCCGGGCGGCAGAGCAGGCGTCGGCAGCTCCCCGAAGCTCAAACTGGTTTGCACAGGGCGATCAGGTCGTCGAGCTTCGCCGTTGCCAGGCAGACCACCGTATCGCAGGCCCCGTAGTAGATGCGGACGGTGCGGTCGTCCTCCAGAATTGTTGCGCATGGGAAGAGGGTGTAGCTTCGGTATCCGTCCGTCTCGTAGTCATAAGGGGCCTCGGGCACCATGAGCGGCTCCCGAGACAGGCCGACAATCCTGGCGGGGTCCTTCAGGTCAAGCATCATGATGCCGACGCTATAGAGCTTGTGCCAATTCTCGTTGCGCCAGGTCGGATAGACGGTGTCGGGATCGTAGTGAACGGCGTGGAAGAGCGTGAGCCAACCCCTATCGGTCTTTATGGGCTGTCCGGCCGGACCATTCTTGCGGTTGCAGAATGGGACGTCGTCATACTTGAGGACCAACTGAGTGTTGCCCCAGTAGCGACAGTCCGGCGAGTCGGAGTACCAGGTTTCGAAGGCCTCGGGCTCTCGTCGGCCGTAGACCGGGAACGGACGCTCAAGCCGGGCGAACTTGCCGTTGACCTTCTCAGGGAAGAGCACCATGTTGCGGTTATCGGGGGCCGAGAGGCTCAATAGCTCGAATTCCTCGAAGTCGTCCGTGACTGCGATCCCCCCGCGGAGGCCCTGGCGCGTGTTATCGGCAAAGCAGACGTACATGCGTCCTTCGACGGCGATGAGGCGAGGGTCTTCGGGATTGACGGTGCCCTTCGGCTCAAACCGGAAATCCTTCTGCGGCTCCCAATGGATGCCATCGTCGCTATAGGCGAGGCCCAGGCTCTGCGTCTCTTTCGTGTAGCGGTGATTCCAGTAAATATTGCGGAACATCATGACATAGCGGCCGCGGAACTTCTCCACTCCGGCGTTGTAAGCCATGTCGGAGGGAAAAGGGATCTGTCTGGCCGTCAGAATGGGATTGCCTTCATAGCGCTTGACGACGGGACTGCTCTTCCACGTGAACTTGGACACGCTGCTCGCCTTCTTTCTCTCTCGGTTCGACTTGCCGTCACTTGGTGCCGGGCGAGCCGCCACGGACTCTGTCCTGCAGGGGCCGGACTCCCTTGACCACGTCAGCCGGGAGTTCCATTTTCAGCTCGCGGACCATGTCCATGATGGGTTTGTCGGGATCGTTCGACCAGAAGATGCCGCCGCCCTCGGACTCCGAGTAACGATAGCCCGCCCGTTCGCTGTACTTCTCGTCGAAGGCCTTTCCTTTTCCTAAGGCGCTCTGCCAGTTCAGCAGTACGTAGCTGAGGTCTATCTGTTCGACGAACACGCGCTCCGGCTGGCGGATTTCACGGATCATCTGGCCCATGGGGTCAAAGAGCGAAGCGTTGTCTGTCCATGTGCTGGTCAACACGTAATACTTGTTTTGCAAAGCCCGGCACGAGGCGCGTATCTGCCCGGGCGACTGCGAGGTCCAGATGACCAGTTCCGCTCCTTTGCGGCCAAGGACGTCCCAACCCGTATCGAAGGACATGTCGTAGCAGATCTGGATGCCGACGCGGCCGAAGTCGCACTCGAAGACCGGGAATTCTTTGCCGGGAGTGACGCCGCCCTCAAGCGTGCCGCGGGCCGGGTCGCCGACTGGAAAGACCTTCCGGTAGATGCCGACTACGTCGCCCGCCCTATCGAGCAGCGCGGCTGCGTTGGAGAAGGCGTCCTTCTCTTGTGCCTCGACCATGTAGAGCGGGACGATGACGTAGCAACCATGCTCGCGGGCTTTGGCTCCCATCACGTCCAGAACGGGGCCGTTGAGCGGCACACCGATCTGGTGTGCGGGTCCTTCCCCGGTGACAGCCACCTCGGGCAAAGCAACAATATCCATCCTCGTACCGGGGTACTTCTTTGCGGCCTGTCCGGCCATTTCGTCAATCAGTTCGCCCAGTTCCTGGAGCCGCTTCGCGAGGCCCGGGTACTGCACCCACATCCGGTACATGGCCGTTCCCACAATTACCTTACGCGGCGGTTCGTTGCCGGTCGTCTTGTTCTGGTCGGTCAGGTGCATCCACGTGCCTGCAAGTGTTTTGCGCGTGGCAAGGCGATTCGCCATATGGTTCTCCGTCTGCTCACCTGGTTGTTCTGAAGCGTACCGTCAACTCAGGCACGTCGAGTGCCCTCGCCGGCAGCCCTCTTCTGAGAACATGGCGCCGCCCTCGGGCACGACAGGATGCCGCCCCTTAGGCTTGTCGTTCGATGGCCTGCTAAGGATAGACGCCGCGTGCCCTGTGCGCCTCCGCCACACGGGAGACGGCCAGCGACATGGCTGCGGTTCGAAGCGAGCACTTCTCGCGGTCGGCGTGTTGCTGCACGTCGTGGTAGGCACGTTGCATGATGTCCCGCAGTTGGAGGTTGACCGAGCGCTCGCTCCAGAAGTAAGCCTGCAGGCTCTGAACCCATTCGAAGTAACTGACGGTGACTCCGCCGGCGTTCGCCAGGATGTCGGGGATGACGGCGATCCCCCTGGATTCCAGGATGGAGTCGGCCTCCGGCGTGGTCGGACCGTTGGCGGCCTCGGCGATCAGCCGCGCGCTGATCTGCCCCGCATTGCTTTCCGTGATCTGGTTCTCAAGGGCGGCCGGAATGAGCAGGTCGCACTCGGTGGTCAGCAATTCATCATTTGTAATTGTGGCGCTGCCACGGAAGCCGACAACCGAGCCGGTCTTCCGTTTATGTGCGTCCACGGCCGCCGGGTCGAGGCCCTTCGGATTGACGATGCCTCCACGGGAGTCGCTCACCGCGATGACGCGGAAGCCGGACTCGTCAAGGAGCCGCGCGCCAATGGAGCCTGCGTTGCCGTAGCCCTGGACTACGGCGGTCGGCGTGCTGTCTCGCAGGCCGTAGCGTCGGGCGGCGGCGAGGACGATGAATACGCACCCTCGGGCAGTGGCCTCGTTGCGGCCGCGAGAGCCGCCGATGGAGATGGGTTTGCCGGTGACGACGCCGGGGACGGAGTAGCCCTGGTTCATGCTGAACGTGTCCATGATCCAGGCCATGACCTTCGGGTTTGTGTTCACGTCCGGCGCGGGAATGTCGCGTTCAGGGCCGATGATGGGCAGGAGTTCGCTCGTGTAGCGTCTGGTGAGCCTTTCCAGTTCGCCCTCGGACATCTCCTTGGGGTTGCAGATCACGCCCCCCTTGGCCCCGCCGTACGGGATATTGACGACGGCACATTTCCACGTCATCCACATGGCAAGTGCCTTTACCTCGTCCAGCGTGACGTCGGGGTGGTAGCGGATGCCGCCCTTGCACGGCCCACGGGTCATATTGTGCTGCACGCGAAACCCATCGAAGACCCGCAGGGAGCCGTCATCCATGCGCGTCGGTATGGAAACGCTCAACGTCCGGCGCGGTTTCGACAAGACGGCGCGCATATCCGGCTCCAGTCCTATCCGGTCAGCAACGTCGTTCAATTGGCGCAGAGCCATTTGCCACGGATTGTAGGCCTCGTTCGACACGTCGAACCTCCCTGGTGTAATTGCGTGAAGCGGGGCTACTCGATGGCGGTGTAGCCGACTTCTCCGCTGCCCACGCGAATGGCGTCCTCAACCGGGACGACGAAAACCTTCCCGGCACCGACGGTTCCAGTCCGGGCGAGCTTCACGATGAGGTTGACCGTCTGGTCCACCATCTCTTCGCCCACCACAATTTCGAGCTTTAGCTTGGGCAGGAAGCGGATCTCCTTGCCGGACGCCTCGCCTTGCGCGTTCCCGGCCACACGGCCTCTCTGGCGGCCAAAGCCCTTGATTTCCGTTACGCTCATCCCGTCCACCCCGTGCTCTACCAGGGCTTGCGTCAGCGCCTCGAGCTTAAACGGCTGGATGTAGCACTCGATCTTTCTCAGCACGACCAGTCCCTCCGCAAGCACACGGAAAAGAGACCAAATACCGGTACCAGTGACTGCAAGTCCGAGCGTGGAACTCCGGAAAGCAGCCGGCTGACGACCCTCGCCGAGGTCGTGGACAGCGCGTGCCCTGCTGTTCGGGCAGGCCATCCCAACCGCGGCGTGGGATTATACCACTGCCAACTTGGCGTGAACAGGGCATTCTGGGGGTTGCCGGTCGCGGTGGGTGGTCGCGCCCAGCTCCCTGGTGCTCGTTCGAACTTGCGCGGCCGGCACATTGACCAAGGTGGATGGGGGGCATATACTCAGTCGGCCCTGAGTCGGCGTGTCGTCGGCGTGTGACAGAGATGAGCCGGAATTGACAGGCGCTGATGGGGGGGGCGTACGGCTCGGCTGGCGGGCGTGGAACTTCTTCGGCGGGAGGGATGCGATGCGTCTTCTGCGTCTCAGATCCGGAGCGGCAGTTTGCGTGCTGGCAGTCCTTATAGGCGGCCTCATGTGCCAGGTCGCCGGGCAGGAGAAAGCCGACGTGGCATTGCCGGAAGGCGTGAGGGCAGCCTGGGACTTAGACAAGGCGTACCGGGAGACCACTCAGACCCGCGAGCGGATCTGCATCAACGGCTTGTGGCGCTTCAGGCCTGCCGCTGCTGACGATGAGCCCGTGCCACCGCCAGGCACGGGCTGGGGCTACTTCAAGGTGCCTGGCATGTGGCCTCTGGGAGCCGGACGCAGGGAAACGGGCCAGAGCCAGCGCGTGTACGCGGCCGAGGGGTGGCCGGACCGGCTGGCCGACGTGGATGTGGCATGGTATTCCCGCGAGATCAGGGTGCCGGCGCAGTGGCAGGGACGGCGCATCGGAATCCAGGCGGCCTGGGTGAACTCTTATGCGCGCGTGTTTGTGGACGGCGCCAAGGTCGGCGACATTGTCTTCCCGGGCGGTGAGCTTGACATCACCGCTGCATCGAAGTCAGGGCAGCCGCAGCAACTGGCCATACAGGTCTTCGGACGCCCGCTCAGTGCGGACTACACTTTCTTTGTTGCACCGGCAGAGGGAGGCGCCAGGCGCAGGCCGATCGGCTATCGGGGCCTCTGCGGCGACGTGTTCCTGACGAGCGACCCCAGCGGCCCGCGGATCACGGACGTACACGTTGACACTTCGGTGCGCAAGTGGACCCTGACTGTCACCGCCGCTTTGACGGGCCTCCAAGAGGCGTCGCGCTACGTCCTTCGGGCCCGGGTGCTGGACGGGAGCAAGGAAGTGCTGACGGCCCAGAGCGAAGCGTTCACCTCCGATAAGCTGAACAACGGGCGCATCGCGTTCAGCAAGGAGTGGAAGGCACCCAAACTCTGGGATACGAACACGCCCCAGAATCAGTACGGCGTGGCAGTCGAGTTGGTCCAGGACGGCGGAACGCTCGACGCCTATTACCCGGTGCGGTTTGGATTCCGCGAATTCTGGGTCGAGGGGCGGGACTTCTACCTGAATGGCAGCCCCGTGCACCTGCGCGCCGAGCCACTCAACTCTGCGCAGAATGACACGGCCACGGCCAGCTACGAAGGCGCGTGCGAGACTTTCAGACGCCTCAAGTGGTGGGGCTGGAATGCGGCGTACACCCACAACTACGACTGCTTGCCCGGTTCGCACCTCGCTTTTGAGGAAATACTGCGGGCGGCGGACGACATGGGCGTCATCATGAGCTTCTCTCTGCCGCATATGCGCAACTACAACTGGGACGGCGACAAGCCGGAGAAGCGCAACGGCTACGAACGGCACCTGGAATACTATGTCCGCTGCGCCGAGAACCATCCGAGCGTAGTCATGTACAGCCAGAACCACAATTACCTGGGATACGGCGACGATGAGAACCCGCAGCGCATCCCCCAGGTGCTCGATTGCATCCTGCCCAGCTACCTGGGCGAGCGTATCCGCCAGGTCTACGCCCGCGAGCCCATCCTCCGGCAGTTCGACAAGGCAAGGCCGCAGTACAATCACTCGGGCCCGAGCCGCGAGATGTACACGATGAACTGCTACCTGAACTGGACGCCGATGCAGGAGCGGTCGGAGTGGTTCCAGCGTTGGAGCGAGTACGGCGCGCGGCCGCTCTACGTTGTCGAGTACGGCGAGCCGGTGATCTTCACTTTCGGCAGTTCCCGCCGCGGCTCAGGACGCGGGCAACAAGGATATCCGACACAGTACCAGTTCGCAGAGTGGGGGGCCGCGCTCCGCGGCGATGCTGCATTTGCCATAAGCGAGTTCGAGAAGCAGTCGCTGCGGGCGGAGGCCGAAGTCTTCCGGAAGGTGGAATCCGTGGCGGGGCGCGGCTTCTCCAGAGGGCTGGCCTACCGCACCGATGACCCCAACCTTCCCGGCATTCAGGCGACGTTCATCAAGGGCACGTGGCCCTATATCCGCACGCTCGGCATCAGCGGCTTCGACATCTGGCACGAGCGTGACCTGTGCCGCTTCCGGGGACTGGCCGAGGCGGTGCGCAAGGAGCTGAAGGTTGACTGGAACGGCATCCAGCGCCCCGGTTACAGCCCGGACTTCTACGACCCGTCTCCCGGGGACTCCATGCCTTACGCCCTGGGGACCAGGTTGGAGGACTGGGAGCCGAACAGCCGCGGAGCCGCCTTGCGCCGCTACAATCAGCCGTTGTTGGCCTACCTCGCCGGCAAGCCCGAGCGCTTTACGGAACGAAGCCAGAACTACCTGCCCGGGCAGACGGTCGAGAAACAGGTCATCGTCGTCAACGATTCTCGCGAGGCGGTGGACTGCACCTGCGAGTGGTCGGCCAACCTGCCCAAGAGTGTAAGCGGCACGAGCATCGTTCGCGTGCAGCCCGGCCGGAATGAGCGCCTCCTCGTGCGCTTCGCATTGCCCACGTCCGACACGGCCGAGGCTTACAGGATGCAGCTCAAAGCCACCTTCAGCACGGGCGAGGTGCAGGAGGATACCTTCCCGTTCCACGTGCTGGCGCCAGCCAAAGCACCACGGGTCAAGAGCAGGATCGCCCTCTACGACCCGCACGGCGAGACGGCGAAGCTGCTCGATGAGCTGGGTCTCCGGTTCGAGACGGTGCAGGCGGACGCGGACCTGAGCGGCTATGGACTGTTCGTGATCGGCAAGAAGGCCCTCGCGGTGGACGGCAGAGGTCCTGATTTTTCGCGTGTGCCCCAGGGACTTAGAGTTGTGATGTTCGAGCAGGCCTCGGCAGTGCTGGAGCACCGGCTTGGCTTCAGAGTGCAGGCGTTTGGGCTGCGCAACGTCTTTGCGCGGGTGGCGGGCCATCCGATCCTGGAAGGCCTGACCGACGAGAACCTCCACGACTGGCACGGTGAGGCGACGCTGTTGACGGCGTCGCTGCCACTCCAGGACTACTACTCCTATCCGACCACCGAATGGTGCGGCTTCGACTCGCCCCGTGCGGGACGCTGCGGCAACTATGGCAACGTCTCCTCCGTCATGATCGAGAAGCCGGCGACGGGCGATTTCCTTCCCATTTTGGACTGCGGGTTCAACCTTCAGTACAGCCCCCTGATGCTTTACCGGGAGGGCAAGGGCATGGTGTTGTTCTGCCAAGTGGACGTGACCGGCCGGACGGAGGAGGAGCCGGCGGCCCGACGCCTGTCCGCAAACATCATTGAGTTCGCGGACGGCTGGTCGGCTGCGGCCGTGCGGAGCGCCGTCTACGCCGGTGAGGCAGCCGGCCTGGAGCACCTGAAGGCCGCGGGGACCGCCGTCACGGCCTATGACGGACAGGCGCTGCGGGACGCCCACGTCCTGGTCTTAGGGCCCGGAGCAGCCGGCCAGTTGGGCGCCAATGCCGCGGCCGCGGCAAAGTGGATCAAGGCCGGGGGGCATGTGCTCGCGCTCGGCCTCTCCCAGCAGGAGGCCGAGGCCGTGCTTCCGTTCCCCGTGCAGATGGAGGTCAAGGAGCACATCTCCAGCTACTTCGCGCCTTCCGGGCCCGGCACGCCGCTCTCAGGCGTCGGCTGCGGTGATCTCATGATTCGAGACCCGCGGCAGGTGCCTTTAGTGGCCGGGGGCCCCCGGCCGCTGGGTGGCGGCGCGCTCGCCGTGTCGGAAGACGGCAAAGTCGTGCTCTGCCAACTCGCGCCGTGGCAGTTCAACTACAAAGAGCTGTACAACACCAAGCCTGCGTTCCGGCATTACAGCTTCGTCGTGAGCCGGGTGTTGAGCAACATGGGGGTAGAGTTCCGCACGCCTCTTCTCAAGCAGGTATCGCAGCCCGCAAGCGCGGAAGAAAAGCGCTGGCTGAACGGCCTTTACCTGGAGGAGCCGGTCCTGAACGATGACGACCCCTACCGCTTCTACCGCTGGTAAGGAATTGCGCCATACTGAGTACCCCTGATCCCATATCGAAGAAAGGCGAACGGGACATGAATTGGGACGAATTCAAGACGAGTGCAGTCATCACGCGATATCCTGGCAATCCAATCCTTGCACCGAAGGACGTGCCGTATCCCTCGGGCCAGGTCTTCAACGCCGGCGTCACAAGGTGGCACGGACGTTACGTCATGGTCTTCCGCAACGACTACGAACACGACCGGCGTCGGCATCCGGAAAAGACCAACCTGGGCCTCGCCTACAGCGATGACGGCGTCAAGTGGCAGGTCGAACCAAAACCTTGTTTCGAACTGAGGACCAGCGAGATCCGGCGCGTCTACGACCCGCGCCTGACGGTCATCGAGGGGCGCCTCTATGTATGCCTGGCAGTGGACACGCGGCACGGCATCCGCGGCGCCGTGGCCGTGACCGACGACCTGAAGGACTTCGAGATACTCAGCCTGAGCGCGCCCGACAACCGCAACATGGCGCTCTTCCCTGCGAGGCAGGACGGGCTCTTCATGCGGCTTGAGCGCCCGTTCCCGATTTACGGCCGGGGCGCCCCCGAGGCGTTCGACATGTGGTTCTCCCGCTCTCCCGACTGCCGCTACTGGGGCGATACTGAACTGGTGCTGGGCTCGGAGCAGGTGCCCTTCGCCAACAGCAAGATCGGGCCGGCCGCGCCGCCGGTGAAGACCGAGAGGGGTTGGCTGACGGTGTTCCACGCCGTCTTCAAGGACGAGAGCCGCGAGCTGCCGAGCTGGCACGGAGGCTGGCACAAGCTCTACATGGCCGGCATCCTGTTGCTGGACCTGGCCGAGCCCTGGCGCGTGATCGGCATGTGCCGCGATCCGCTCCTCGTCCCCGAACCCGCTTACTCGTACGAGATGGACGGCTACCGCGGAGGCGCCGTTTTCCCCTGCGGGCTCATCGCGGAGGACGACGGCCAGGTGAAGCTTTACTACGGAGCTGCCGACACGGTTGTGGCCCTGGCAACGGCGAACGTGAGCGATCTGATAGCGCTCTGCAAGCCGTTCCCTGCCTGATCGCGGCCGGGGCGTGGGGTTTGCCTGCCCCTCAGCGGTAGTACCCGTAATGCTCGATGGCTTCTGCTAACGCATAGATGTTTTCAAGCGGACACTCGGGCTCCAGACGGTGCGCCGGGCTGCAGATGTAGCCTCCTCCCTTGCCCACCGTCTCCATAAGCCTCTTCACCTCCGCCTTCACGTCCGCAGGGGTGCCGCGGGACATGGTGCTCTGGCTGCCCACGCCGCCCCAGAATGCCAGCCGGTCGCCATAGCGGGCCTTCAGCTCCGCCGGGTCATTGGCTTCAGGCTGGACTGCTTGGAGGATGTTCACCCCTGCTTCCCTCAAGCCGTCGGCGGCGAAGCCGATGTAGCCGTCAGAGTGGTAGGCCACGGGAATGTCAGGGCGCACTGAACGAGCCCGGGCTATGATCTTCTCAAGCGGCGGGATCAGGAACTCCCGCCACATCGCAGGGCTCAAGATCGGTCCCCTCTGACAGCCGATATCGTCTCCGATCCACAGGACATCCACCCCTGCCTCGACGTAGGCGGCGGCTATGTGCGCCTTGATGTCGGAGATGCGCTCGAAGAACAGTCGCATCATCTCAGCGTTCGCGTGCATGTTGATCAGAACATTTTCCATCCCCATCAAGGCGTTCGCCTGCTCGAACGTTCCCGACTCATAGCTTGAGACGGCGGCCAGCCCGCGCGACTGTATTTCCTGCACGCCGCGGCGGATGTCCTGGAGCATGGGCGTGTGCGCCGGGAAGAGGTAGTCAGCCAGCTCCCCGACCGAGGTCAGCCCGGCCATCGGATGGATCCTCTGGCCGAAGTGGAAGTAGCCAACCGGCCGCACTCCGACGCCCCAGTCATCCACCTTCGCATCGGATGGGAAGTGGGCGGTATAGCGCGAGTGGTCAATCTCTTCGGGCACGGCATGATACTTTGCGAACCGGATGTCCACCCCAAAGTAGTCGTCGGGATTGTGTACTCCGCGCTCTGCCTTCAGCCTCTCTTCGAGAAAGGGGGTCAGAGGCAGTTCGAAAGGAACGCGGTCCGGCTCTCGCCGCGAGACGGCCGTCAGCACCCTTTGGCGCGATGTCATTCCACTTTTTCCATAGTGGGCATCTTGCTCGACGCCCCGGCTGATCTGCCAGAGAATACAATTCGTTCTCCATCCGGTCAAGCCGCCGAGGTTGCGCAGTTCCCCGGTTTCAGCATGCTCTTGCCGGGCCTCCGGCCACGCAGACCGCGGGGCCTGCCCCGCGCTCATTTGTTGACTCGTGCTGTGCGCGGCGCTAAGCTCAGCAGCGAGCGTGGCGCTGGCTGCGCGCCGCATGCGGAAAGGAGTGCGTGGTGATTACCGTCATCTGCCTGATTCTGGTCGTCATCCTGGTTCTGTTGAACGCATTCTTCGTCCTCGCTGAGTTCGCCGTGGTCAAGGCGCGGCCGACGCAGATGGAAGCGCTGGCAGACAAGGGCGATCGGCGGGCGAAAACGGTGCAGTACATCCAGAACCACCTGTACGAGTTTCTGTCCGTCTGCCAGGTGGGCATCACCCTGGCCAGCATCGGCCTGGGTTTCGTGGGTGAGCCGGGGTTGGCCGCCGTCTTGAAGCCGTTTGTGAGGACAATCGGAGCCGGGGCACTGACGGATGTGGCCGCTCACGGCGTCGCCATCACCCTTGCATACCTGCTCGTCTCCTTGCTGCACATTGTCATCGGCGAGCTTGTTCCCAAGTCCGTGGGCATCCGAATGACGCAAGAATCTGCCCTGTTCGTCGCGTACCCCATGGTTCTCTTCCGCACGCTTTTTGGGGCGCCCATCTGGGTGCTCAACTCGATTGTCAATGCGATCCTGCGCTTGTTCAGGCTGCCTCCGATTGCAGGCGATACCACGCACACGGAGGAAGAGATCCGCATCATCCTCGGCCGGTCCCAGTCCAGCGGCGTCATTTCATTCCGCCGGCTGCTGTACATCGAGAACATCCTGGACATGGGAGCGCTCACTGTGCGCAACGCAATGCGCCCGCGCGCCCGCGTCCGCAGCCTGCAAGTCGGCGCCCCACGGCCGGAGACCGACCGCATCATCGCCGAATGCGGATATTCACGTTATCCCTTGATTGGTGATGATCCCGACACGCCGCTCGGTTATGTCCACATCAAGGACCTGTATCTTGCAGAACATGCGGGCAAGGCCGTTGACGATCTCTCGGCGTTCGTCCGCCCGTGCCTGATCGCGCGGGAACAGGAGCCGTTGGAACGGTTTCTTCCCGAAATGCAGAGGAGGGGAAGCCGCCTGGCGGTGGTGCGCGACGCGAATGGACGCTGGACCGGCATTATCACGCTGGAAGATGCAGTGGAAGAGGTCATAGGCACGGTCCAGGAGGAATTCCCATCGGAGCGCCCGGTCCTCCTTGCCGATGTGCTCTCGCCGGACCGCGTAGTGCTCGACGTTGAGGGTGAGAGCATAATTGCCGCCGTCCGGAGCGCGCTGCGGCGACTTAAGGCTGAGGACTTGCCCGTGTCAGCGGACGAACTGGCGCGCCGCGTCGCCGAACGAGAGAGCCTCGCGAGCAGCTACGTCGGGCAGCGGCTGGCGATTCCGCACGCCCGTCTCGACAGCCTCACAAAGCCTCTGGTAATTGTGGCAAGGCTCAAGCGGCCGATCCTCGCGCCGACCAGCGGCGAGATTATCCGAATCCTGTTCATCCTGCTCACGCCGGCAGACACGCCGCGGGTACATCAGATTTTGCTTTCGCACGTCGCCGGCATCTTTGGCAGCGAATTCCTCGAAGATCGTCTGTATGATGCTTCCACACCAGCGGAGTTGTACAACGCAATCTGCACCGCCGAGCAGGCCGCATTGGGCTGACCCACTGTGGCCAAAGAAAGTTCGATGGCCTGCAAGTGGGGTAAGCGGCTAAACTCCTGACAAAGCCGCCAAGCAGTACAACAGCCCCGCAAGAAACAAGAGCGACCCCATCCCCACGAAAGCCCCCATCACCAAGGTCCAACTCTTCGGGTCAACTTGCGCGAGAAAATCCATGGACTCGTGGACCATCCCATAAAGAACCAATGGAATTGCTGTCACGTACAGGAAGAACGCTCCGGCCAGGCTGAACGCAGAAGCATCAACTTGCGGCCAACGCCAGGGCCCAGAACGTAGGGCGCTGCCGGCAGCGAAGAGGATCACGACGACAAGGACGATGGCGAGCACCGCACGCCGCAGGCTGCCGAAGACGTCAAAAAACCTGCGAGCTGTACCACGATGACTTTCCCTGGCTGGCCTGCCAGTCCGGTTTACGTCGAGGGGCCGCCGACAGCGGGGACAAAGCTCCCCTCCAAAGCTCACACGTGCCCCGCAATGCGAACACTTCCTCTCCATCCCGTCCCCTTTCGGGTGACTTTGCGCTGCGCCCGCTCGGGAACTCCGACCGGCCAGGCCGCCGATGCCTTGGCTTCCTCTGTCGAGCCCTGCGTGCTCGCGTTGAGAATTCATATGGCAGGCCATTGACCTCCAATCTGCGACTGCATCACTGCACGTTTCCTGTCCGCTGTGGCCGTTTGAGCATGTGCGGGTCCCGAGCATGGCCGACGGCCGTGTCATAGCCAATTATGGCGCGCTCGTAAAGCTCGCACAGACACTCGTCCATGGTGTGCATGCCCGCTCTGCGCCCCGTCTGCATCACCGTTGTGAGCTGTGGCAGATTATTGTCACGGATGATGGCGCGCATGGCGGTATTGGCAAGGAGGATCTCGGTAGCGAGCACGCGTCCCTTCTTGTCCGCTCGCGGCAGCAGCAACTGCGCAATGACCCCTTGGAGGCAGTTGGCAAGCTGTGTGATGATCTGGTTCTGCTGAACTGGAGGGAATACGTCCACGATCCTTTCCACCGTCTGCATCGCACTTGCAGTGTGGAGCGTGGCGATCACGAGGTGGCCGGTTTCGGCGGCCGTCAGCGCGGTGGCAATGGTCTCCAGGTCCCGCATCTCGCCCACGCAGATCACGTCCGGGTCTTGCCGCAGCACGTGAACCAAAGCCCTCGCAAAGGACCGCGTGTCGGTGCGCACCTCCTGTTGGACGATGATAGCCTTCTTGGGTCGGTGCACGAACTCGATCGGGTCCTCAATGGTGACGATCTTGCACCGCCGCTCGCTGTTGATGAGGTCTATGATGAAGTTGAGGGTAGTGGTCTTCCCGGTGCCGGTCGGGCCCGTGACGAGCACAAGGCCCGTTCTGAGCCGCGCCAGTTGCTCCACGACCTCCGGCAGGCCGAGTTCCTCCCTCGTGGGAATCTTTGTATTGCACCGGCGAAGGGACATTTCGGGATTGCCGCCATGATAGTAAACGGTCACCCGGTAGCGCCCTGCCTGACCGTTCTGCCTGGAAAACGAGAGTTCCAGGTCGTGCTCTAATTGCTGCCGCTGGATATCGTTCAGCAGTCCGTAGGTCATCTCCGCGGCCTGCGGGCGTGTGATCGGCGGCGCGTCGGCGAGGATGATCTCACCGTCAATGCGGAACGCCGGCGGCACCCCTGCGACAATGTGAATGTCGGAGGCGTTCACCTTCTCCGCCTTCTGCATGATGGCCGTCAAATATTCAGTGCCGTTCATCCGCGCCTCCCTTTCAGACCACGGAATGCACGCCTGACGCTTCCCCAGAGCCCGCGCGCCTCAAACCGCGCTAGGGCACGGCGCGCTTCATCGCAGTCACGGTCCAACTGAAGCGCCCCCTCAAATGAGAGGGCCGCCTCCGGCAGGCCGAGCGAGGCCTGACAGTGCCCAAGCTCCAACAACACGGGGGCATAGTGCGACAGTCCTTGCGCAGCCCGCGACGCGTGGTACAGGGCCTCCGAGAAGCGGCCGTACCGCCGCAAGACCCGCGCCAGCTCCAGCTCCATCCAGCCCCTCAGGTCCCCGCCGTTGCACCCGACGAGCGCCTGATCGAAACAGTGTGTAGCCATGCGACTGCGCCGGGCGAGCAGCACCTCGCCGCGTGAGAGCCAGACGAAAGGCGTCATGCCTTGCCTGGACGCGGCGTTGTCTGAGTACGCCATCGCCTTGTCCAGGAGGCCCATCCGCGCGGCGGCCACCGCCTTTGCAGCAAACAGGTCCGGGTGCTCGGGGAACATCTCCAGCGCCTTGTCCGCCCAGATGCCGGCCTCCTTGTACTCTCCCAACTCGATCAGGACGCGCACCTGCATCAGCCAGCACGGAAAGGCGGTGCTGTCGCATTCGAGCGCCCTGGAGTAGCTCTTCAGGGCCGACTCGAGCCGGCCCGTGCGGAACTCCTCATCGCCCGCCTGTGAGAAGTAAACCGCGTCGCGAATGGGCGTGCCCGTGCCGAGCCCTGACGCCGCCCTTCGTCGCAAGCGGGACCGGGGGCCGTCTTCAAATTCCAGGCTGTCGAATCGGCTCATGGCCTCTGCCTTGTTCTGCACTTGGAGTGATGGCGCCGAGCCACTTTCGCCGCCAGATGGGATTCCATATCATGAAGGCCCTTCCCTCGAAGGCGCCCCTGGGCACCACGAGCACGGCGTCAATGAAGTAGCGCACCACGGCCCCCTGGCGGACGTGCGGCTCGGGCCCTACGCAGAAATACCGGGCATCGGCCAGCCTGATTTCCGCAACGGCTTCCGTCAGCGGCCTCTCAGTGTGCCAGTTGGAGGTGGCTCCAGCGGGTGTCACCACGGTGACCTCACCCCCTTCGATGACGACCTTGTCGCCGGGCAAGCCGACGACCACCCCAAGCACCTCACCACCGTGGATTATGTAGCCATGCCCTTCCTCTAAGAGGCTGGGCTCAACTCTCCAGAGGACGAGGTCCCCTCGTTGCGGTGCTTCGGCCCGGTAGGCGTGCCGCCAGACCAGCAAGAACTCCCCGCCGTTGACGCCCGCGGCCCTCAAGTCCAGAGGGGTACGGACCCCCCGCACGTACAAGCCGGCCGCGCTCCGAGCGGCCGCATACGGGAACACGAGGAGCAACAAGAACACGCAGACCGGCAGTGCGATACGCCTTGCCGCGCTCGTTGACCACTCCCTCAGATTGCCGGCATCGCAGACGATCCAGGCATGAGCCGCGATGGCCGCGCCGATGAGGACGCCCCCCGGCCAACTGCCATAAAGCAGCAGACCCGGCAGTATGGCGCCGCACCAGGCAGGCCACGCCCATCTGACGCGATGGGCCCGGCCCGTCAGCACATGCCCCAGCCCCGGGACAACCGAGGTGCAAGCGAGAAAGAGGGGCTCGCGCGCGCCGCCTGGCATTGCCGCCTGGACCTGCCGGCCAAACTCCGCCACCGGCGCCAACACGCCATACGATAGAACGCGGTTCAGCCGGTAGCCGACCGCACGGAAGCGCCTGGAGCCTTTGGCGCGCGGCGGATAAATGTTCGCCGGGGCCGTTGCCATCAAAACGGTCTGACAGCGCCCGCATCTTGTCAGGCCCGGCATGTTCTCGAATCCGCACCGTCGGCACTGCATCGTCTGGGCCCCCGCTGTGCTGAACGACTTCAGGGCTCTGCTTCGTGAACTTGCTGTGAACTCCGAGCGTCGGTTCGCACTCTGCCGTCGGGCTCGAAGTACTCGTGCGTCAATCGGCGTTCCTTCACCGGTCCCACGATTCCTTCGAAGAGATCCACATAGCTCATGCACTGCTCGCCCTTCGCGCCCTTGACGTGGATCTGGACCTTCCCGTCTTTTCCAATCCGGACCTCGATGTCATGTTGTTCCATTGCCCGATCCCTCAGCAGGAAACGGCGTGGCCGCCCGGGCCATCGCCTTCACGCGATCTGCTGCCGTACGTGAAGGTGCACGGTCTGATCCTCGCCGACGGCCTCGCTGACCACCGTAAACCCTTTGTTCCTCAACTCGGTCATGACTTTGTTGTACACGTACATCTGCGTGAGCTTTTGCACGAACTCGTCGCCGATCGCACGCAGCTCTTCGCGGCTGTGGCCGGCTCCCTCCACCGAGACTTTGCACTGCCCGCGTGCGTCGCGACTGACGCGCAGCGTTACGTCCTCTTTCACGAGCACCACTTGTTGCTCGGTGGCCAGGCTCTGGCCGATGATCTCGCAGTCTTCGACCGTCAGCTCGACCCTTTCCGCGCGCGCCGCCACGGTCTGCGCCGCAGCCTCCATCCCTTCATGGACGACGGAGATGCCCAATGCCGTCGCCGCGCCTGCGACCGCCGCACTGATCGCCGGCCAACCCGCAATGATGGCCGGGGCAAGAATACATACCGCGCTCATCGCATCCCTCCCCGCATGGTGTCCCAGGGGAACCTGAGCGGCGCCCGCGCGCCGCTATATCTCGATCCTGCGCCTCTGCTCAAGCGCCGCCACGGCCTCCGGGCTCGTGGCGTTCCGCGCCCGCCCTTCCGCCCATTTGTGCAGACGATTGATGTCTTCCTGCATGGTCTTCGACAGGGGCACCGTTTGCGCGACGCAGCCCAGGATTGCCTCTGTCGTCAGGTCTCCATGCTCATAGAAGACGTCGAACAGCGATGAGACCACGCTTTCTTCTATCTCGGCTCCGCTGAAACCCTCGGTGTGTTCGGCCAGCGCAAGCAGGTCGAATTTGGAAGGGTCCCGGCCGCGCTTGGCGATGTGGATGCGAAATACCTCCCCACGCTCCGTCGCCGACGGCAGGTCAACAAAGAAGATCTCGTCGAACCTGCCCTTCCGCATAAGCTCCGGAGGCAGTGCGCTGATATCGTTGGCCGTGGCCACCACGAAGACGGGCGCTTTCTTCTCTGCGAGCCACGTGATGAATGTGCCGAAGACCCTCGCCGCCGTGCCGCCGTCTGTCACCGCCGTGCCGCTCTGGCGGGCGAAGGCCTTGTCTATCTCGTCAATCCACAGGATAGCCGGTGCGACGGACTCAGCGACCTTTATTGCCCGGCGGATGTTTTCCTCGGATGAACCGACCAGGCTGCCGAACACGCGGCCGACGTCGAACCTGAGCAGGGGCAGGTTCCAGAGCTGCCCGATCGCCTTTGCCGTGAGGCTCTTGCCGCAGCCCTGGATGCCCAGCAGCAGAATTCCGCGCGGCGCAGGCAGGCCGAACTCCTGCGCTTTGTCCGAGAGAGCCACTGCACGCTTCTTCAGCCATGTCTTCAGCGCATCCAGCCCGCCGACGGTCGAGAGATCCTCCGACGTCTCGCAGTACTCCAACAGCCCGCTCTTCCTGATAATCTGCTTCTTCTCCGCAACTATCCGACTCACCTGGGTTGCGTCGAGGCGCCGAGAAACCACGAGCGCCTTTGCAAACACGTTCTCCCCCTCCGTGAGCGTCAGCCCCAGGGCAGCCTTGACCAGCTTCTCTCGCGTCCCGTCCCCCAGGGAGATCTGGACTTTCGGATTGCCGCCCAGGTCCTTCTCGATCTTCGTCAGCAAGGCGTCGAACTCCTCCCTGCCCGGCAGGTCGAAGTCCACCACCGTCACGTCTTTCTCCAAATCCATCGGAATCTCGAGGACCGGCGATATGATGATGACGGTCTTATAGCTGTGCTTCAGGTTCTGCGCGATCTCGCGCAGGCGCCGCACAACGGTGATATTGGTCCTGGTCAGGAAATGGTGAAGGTCCTTGAACACATAGATCGCCGGCTCCACGTCGTTGACAACGCTGTCGAGCGCCACCAACGGGTCTTTCGTGGCCGCGTCCCGGTGCTTCTCCGATTGGAGCGGCGTCCCGGCGGGCACAAGGCCCGTCGTGATGGACCACTCATAGACCCGCTTGTCGCGCTGGGCCGCTAATTGCGATATCTCCGAGACTACGCGTGCCTCTTCCCACGTGGTGATGTAGACGATGGGGTAGCGTGCCCTGATGAGGGTCTCAACCTCATTCGCCTGTTTCAGCATTCCCATCTGTCTGCTCCTCGGTTCTTTGCCCGATGGCTGCGCGGATCCTGGCCTGTTCGAGCAGCTTCAGGCGACACGCGAGCAGCGGGTCGCCCGGGCTGAGGGCCGCTGCCACTTGAAGCATCTCGTCGCACAATCCATCTATGTAAACGCGCCCGTCCGGGCGTATCCGTATCTGTATCTCACCCCCCGTCCGCATCGCCATCCCACCTTCCCTCCTGTAAGGCCGCGCTTCAATCCACGAGCTGCACTCCCATCGCCTGCGCGGCTGACCGTGCGCGGTTGAACTCCTCCTCCGCCACGTAGCGCCCGAGAGGCGCGCCGGCCGGCAGCCCCGCTGGCGGCATATACTCCCCTCGCAACGCGAGCCTGGGGGCCTCCAGGGCGGACCTGAGCAATTCCACGACGCGAAGAAAGCAACAGTCGAAGTGCCCCGGAAGGACCAGGTGCCGGACGATCAGGGAAGCCGTCCGCTCGGCGAACATGAGGTTCCCGACCACCGTTTCCGCGTAATCCGGCGCATCGGCGACCTCTAAAGCGCATCTGTTGTTGCCGAACTTGAAGTCCGCAACGTAGACGTCCACTGCTCCTTCGAGGATGCCCCGCGCTTCCTGGGACATGTACATGTTGCTGTCCCAAACGACGGTCGGCGCCTCCGGCAGTACGGCCAACAGATCGAATATGGCGGGCAGGCTCACAGTGGGTTCCCCGCCTACGAAGAAGAGCGTTCTTGCCCCTTCCGTGCGCCGCTCCGCCACGCGTGCCTTTAGGGACCTCGTGTTCCATGCGTCCGCGGCCTCGGGGGCGGCATTCCACTGCCGCGCCGTGCAGAAGACGCAGCTCATGTTGCATCCCGCCACATACAGCGCGTGGGCCGGCACCAGATCCAGCTCCACCCCGTAATGCACCATCTCCCGGAAAACGTAGGCCCGGCCATCGAGCCCGCAATAACCGTGCTCGCCCCTCAAGCGGTTCACGCCGCACCGCCGCGCGCAGAGGCAGCAGGAACGCAACATGCCGTGTGCTTCCCGCGCCCGGGCCGCCATATCGTGTGCCAGAGCCTTGACCATCTCCAGATCACCTATCAGTCGCCCAGATCAATCTGAGAAAAGCGATCCGAATCGGCCGGGTGTGGCCGCACCCGCCGCCTCTCCCACTTAAGCCAGGCGCGGGTGTAGATGAGGCCAAACAGCGCGCCGGAGAGCCACAAAGCGTTCGCGGGCGGCTGTATATTGAGTAACAGGAGAATCGCCAGCAATCCCAACACCAGATGCGGCACCCGCACGCTCGAGACCAACAGCGACGCGCGTTCCCCCCGGAAGAGCACCCCATACGCGCCGAGCAATGCACAAACCACGCCCAGGCTGCCGACAATCATCTGGGAACCGCCAAACTCAGGAATCGCACGAACTAAGCCGGCGGCAGCCGCCATCGCCACATAGAAGAGCCCGAACCTCTTGGTCCCCCATTCACGTTCGATCCTGCTCCCAAAGAATAGGAGCAACACCAATGTGCCGGCCAGCGTCCATGCAAGACACATCGTCGGGTATAGCATGGAGTGGGTCACGAGTTGCCAGATGCGCAGGCGCCCGAAAACGGCTCCCGGCTCAAGACCGAATAGTGCAACAAACTCAGCCCCAAAGCTGCTTGTGGCCAACACGGGAATCACAAAGCCGGCGATGTGCAGGCCGCACAATGCCACCACTGCCGGCGTGAAGAGCTTCCCGCCTTGGTACCCAATCACTTCCAGGCGTGTCTCTCCTTCGACCTGCATCTGTGTCTCCCGTCTGCCCTGAAGCACTCGCGGGTGTGACTGCCCTGTTCAGACCTCAGACGTTCCCGAACGCTCCGCGTTGCGGACCTGTAACGGCGCCTGAGCGATCTGCACGGCTGCTTTCCGCGCGCACTCTCTCCGTCCGCTATCTATTCCGAAGCTCGCAGCCGGAAATATAAGCAGGCAATTGCAGAAAAGAAGGTTTGTTTCCGCAATTTCCTCTGCATGTGACCGCCACGGTTTATGTGTAACCCACGAAGTCACAGCGAGGCCGGCGCCCGCCATAGGCATGACGAACGCCGTATCCCGTCTCCTGCACGTCCTCTGTCGTCCCTGCGTAGGCCCGGGACGGCATTCTCGCTCGCCACCCGGCTGGCGCGCCGACCCTCGTCGCTTGGGCCCCTACACCCGCCGCAGCCTTCCCCATTCCCATTCATGAATTGCCGGGGCAAAGGATGTACCGCACGGGGTTGCACTGCCCCGAATCCATGTGAATGCAGGCGTAGGGACAAACAGAAGGATGAGAGGCGGAGGAAAGCGACCTCCCGTCAGAGCGCCAGCCGGCCGCCTTCTGCGGCCTGGGCCCTCCTACTTACACATATGCCCCCGCGACGCACAGGCAGGGCCCCCCTTGCAGTTCCACATGCTGCACCCCCGCGCTCAATTGCTCTCGCCGGCCGGCTCCTCCGGCGCCGCCAGCTTGTACCGGATACTCACCCCGCCCGCCCCCTCATTGTCGAAACCCACTATCTGCAAGATCCCGGCAGCCCCCTCGCGCGTCCGGAAGAGGAAAGTGGCGGGCAGGCCGTGCTCCGCTGCCAACACTACGGGGAAAGCCCGCGGCGCGGGGCCCGGCAGGCGAGCCCTCACGAGGTCGCCAAGCGAGGCGCCCTCCCATGCGGAGGCGGCCACAGGGACCGCGGCCATGTCAGCCGCGATGAGGCCCTTCGCCTCCATGCCCTTCTGGTAGAGGGCGTCAATCCCATGCTCGCGCATCCAGCCCACCATCGGCTCGATGTCCGCGATGTCTTGCGACATGGAGAACACTCTGCCGGTGTCGAGGTCTACGAACATATCGGAACCCGCCGTGTCGCCGCCGAGATGCCTTTCGACCGCTCGGCCAGGCAGCACTGTTCCGCCCGCTTCGGCAGGGGTCGGGGAACCCTCCGAGATTGCCGGAGGAGCACCGGGCCGCTGCGCGGTGCCGGCGGCTCTTGAGAGCCCGCTTGCCCCGGCCAGCCTGCCCAGGCTCAGCCCGGCAGCGACAAACACTCCCCCTACCAGTAGGAGGAGCAGCACAAGCAGCACGACCGCCCCTGCGCCTGCCGTCGCCGTCGTGGCCGCGCCCCCGCCGATCCCGACCAGGGCCATCTTGCCGAGCGCGGCTGAAAGGGTCGGCGGCGCGATCTCCGCCGCGTTCTGGGCGAGCAGCGTCGAGAGAGCCGGCGCCGCCGCCGGAATGCCCGCCTTCGCAAGGCGCTTCCGCAAGGCAGCAACGCCCCGGCTCAGGCGCCCGGACACCGCCGGCTGGCTGATCCCAAGCTCTGCGGCTATGTCCTCCTGCTTCCTGCCTTCGAGGTAGTACAGCACCAGCGGTACACGAAGGTCCTCCGGGAGGCGAGCGATGGCCTCGTCCACCGAGCCCTTCAACTCTTCCCAAGTGGGCTCGGCGGCGGGCGTCGCGAGTTGGCGCACCTTCGCCTCTCTCGCCGAGCGCGCGGTTTTCTGCCGCAGGAGGTCTATCGAGATGCTGACGGCCACCTTGTGCAGCCACCCCGCAATCGGCGCCCTCAGCTTTTCCGCCTTGAGTGCAAGCTGAAGGAAGCAGCTTTGCGCCGCGTCTTCTGCATCCTGCGGGTTACCCAGCAGACGGTGGCACACCGCGTACACCATGTGCTGATGGACTTCGAACAGCGCGCGGAATGCGTCCGCGTCCCGCCGTTGGGCGTAGCGCGCCAGCAGAACTGCCTCACCTTCGGGCATCGCTCATGCTCCTTGCCGTCTCCTATCGCCTGTTTCCTATATCCTAATCCGAAGCCGGCGCGCAGGATATAAGGAAAAATCGCAGGCTGTCCGGCGGTGATCGCAGGTTATTCGTTGCGAGGGCTTTGCGCCAGGGAAGGAACTGACGCTGAAGGCAAGACTTTGCTCGACGCCACCGTGCTCGCCCAGCAATTCGGCAAGTTCCTTGTGCCCCGTCCGGGCGGCCCGGCCCGTCGGCGTCCGGCAACGGGCCGAGGCCGGCATCCGCAAGCCTATTTCTGCCGAGCCCAGCGCAGGAGTTGCTGTAATGAGGGCGGCTTGCCGTACATTAGGATTGCCGTGCGGAATATCCTCGCCGACGCCCACATGGCTAGGGGTGCGGCCACGGCAAGGAGAAGGAGCGACAGGGCTATCTGAAGGACCGGAATCTGCGGGCTTGCGGCGGTCCTGAGGACCATCACCATGGGTGCTGTGGGTGGGAACAGCGAGAGCGCGATTGCCAGCCACCCGTTCGGATGCTGCGCAATCTGCATCCATCCCATCATCGGCAGGATAAAGACAAGCATCACTGGAAGCAACATGGTCTGGGCCTCCTTGATGGTGTTGCATGCTGCGCCGACTGCCGCGAACACAGACGAGATGAGCAGAAAGCCCAGGACGTAGTACGGAACGAAGATGAACACGGCGCCGAGCCTTATTGCCGGCAAGAGCCCCTGCGTAGCCGCCGCACCGAAAAGCACGCCTCCACAGACGGCCGCCATGGTCAGCCCAATGGCCGCCAGGCCGAGGACCTTCCCGGCCATGAGTTGAAAGGGGCTGACCGCCGATAAGAGCACCTCGATCACTCTTGAACTCCTCTCCTCAATCAGGCTGGACAGCAGCATCTGCCCGGTCGAAACGATCGAGATGAACATCAGGAAAAGGAAGAAGAACGCACCCATCGCCCCGAGCATCATCGCCCCGGTGCCGCCGTCCCCGCCAGTTGCCTGATGGGCAGGTCTCACGGACACCCACTGAATGTAGACTCCCCGATTGAGTTCAGCTATCAGCTCCGAGGGAACCTTGTACTGACGCAGGCGGCGCTGAGCCACGGCCTCGCCGACGAACCCGCGCAGGACCTGGAGCAGGCCGCCGTCGCCCGTTTCCCGCGCGTTGAGGACGCACTTTGTGTCGCCGGTCAGGATGCCCTCGGGAAGGACCAGATACGCATCCAGGACGCCGCGGGCCACGTGATCGCCAAGCCTCTTCTTGACCTCGTCAAGGTTGCGCCCGTCAAGGGGCTCCAGCTTGAGGTTGAGGCGCCGGCCAAGCGAGCCCGCATTCTGCTGCTCGGACGCGCGTTCGAGTTCGGCGGACAGCTCGTGGGTGAGGTCCAGCACGGCCACGGTCCTGCTCGGCCCCGCAGCCGCGGCCTGTCCCTCCTGCACACCTTTCCCGGCCACCTGGCCTGCGGGTGGGGCGGAGCCGCCGGCACGCATTGCTGCCGCTTGTCCCATCCCCCGGCCTACGGCATAGGTCGCAAAAATGCCCACCACCACCGGCACGAGGACGCTGAACCAGAAGGTCCTCGTTCTGGCTACTTCCACGTACTCTCTGCGGGCAACCTTGAGTATCTTACGCATTGTCTGAACTGACCACGTTGACAAATATCTCACGCAACGACGGCACTTTCAGCGCGAACGCCCGGATGCGGACCTTGCCGACCAGGGCTTGCAGCAGCTCCTGGTCATCCGCGTTTTCCTGAAGCACGATCTCCAGCTTCTTGCCGACTTCGGTTGTGCTCTTGACCATGGGCAGGGCACGGACGAAGCTCGCATCGCCCTCCGCCTCCACCACAACGGTCCGGGATTGATACCGCCTGCGGATTTCCTCCAGCGATCCGTCCAACGCCTTTCTCCCCCGGTTGATCAGGAGGATGTAATCGCACACGTTTTCGGCCTGTTCCATCATGTGCGTTGACAGGACGACGGTTGTGCCTGCATCCCTCATCCGGAGCACGACCCCCTTCAGCAGCTCGAGATTGACGGGATCCAGGCCCCCAAACGGCTCGTCCAGGATGAGTAGAACGGGATTGTTGATCGCGGCAGCCACAAACTGCAACCTCTGCTGCATGCCGCGGGACAGCTCGTTCACCTTTTTCTCCCCCCACTCGACGAGGTCCACAGTCTTGAGCCAGTCCCGAATCCGGCCGCCGATGTCCCCCTTCTTGACGCCTTTCAGCGACGCCAGATATTCCAGGACGTCGCGAACCTTCATCCTGGGGTACAGTCCGCGCTCTTCAGGCATGTAGCCGACAGCGTCCTTGGCCTGTTCGAGCGAATCGTTGTCGAGGATGCGGATTCGTCCGGTATCCGGACGGATGATATCGAGCATCATCCGGAGGATCGTTGTCTTGCCCGCGCCGTTCGGTCCAAGAAAACCGTAGACGCTGCCGGCCGGCACCCGCGCGCTCAAGGAATCCACGGCGCGCAGGGTGCCAAAGCTCTTGCAGACCTGCTCAAGGACAAGGGCATCCATAACGGTTGAGTCCGCAGTCACGTGAGTTAGGGCGGGAACGTCAGGTGCGCTATTATGCCAGATGCACACGCGATTATCCAAGGCACCCACCGATCTCGGCTTGCGCCTCATCATTCGACCCCGCCGTGCTCGGGAAGGAAGGCAGCCAGTTCCTTGTGTCCTGGCCGAGTGGCGCGGCCAGGTGCAATGCAGTCACGCCGCCCTCCCTCCGGCCATTGACTTCGGCACCATTCTCGATAAGCCCTTCCGCAAGGCACTTGTCGCCCTCAGGCGCCGCCATGCTGAAAACGGCCGTTATTGTCTTCTGTCTTGCGTCCATGGGCCGACCCCCAATGCCCGGTTAGCCGTCTTCGCTTGCCTCTTCTGATGCCATCGTATCAGCTCAGCCACTGGTTGCTCGCGCGGCGCCATCAGATGCCGCCGATGATCGTCCAGCGATCCGCCTGATTGTAGACGGGGCGGACGAGCACGTGCGGATACGTCCTGACTGACTTCACTCCTGCCTCCTCGATCTCTACCTCGCACGGGATCTGGAGCGCCCGTGCGCCGTGCTCAGGGCTAAGTGTCGGCTCGGCGATGGAAACGATGCGCACGAACTTCGTGCCGGCAAGCCCTTCTTGTATCTTCGCCGCCGGCATACCTTCGTAAAGACGACCGGCAGTCGCGTAGTCCCCCGCTATGACCGCCTCGAGGAAGGTGCGAACGACCTTGACCGCGATGTCCTTATCGGTCAGGTCGCCCTGGACCAGGCCGATGTCCTGCGTGGTCTGGTCAATCACCATCACGTCTTTAGGAAGATCCAGCGCGAAGACGGTCGGCTCGATCGGCTTGTTGTAATCCAGTACGATCAGCCGCTGCACCGTCTTATACTCGGTACCGTCGAGTTTCTGCGTCTGAAGTTCCTTGAGCAGCTTGCTCCGGGCGTCCACGAGCCACACTTCGCGCCGCACAGTCGAATCCGGCTTCGTGACCGTCAAACGGACCACGCCCTCTGCCGTGGGCTCTTCAACCTCGACAAAGGCATCCCCCCTGGCCTTGGCCTCGTAGATTTGCTCCACGGCCAGCTTTGGATCCGGAAACTGCCGCCTGATCATGGCCAGCATGTTTGGCTCGCGCACAACCGAGACGATCTTCTTGGCCTTGAACCAGACCTGGGCCTTGCCCGTCTCCCAGACCACGTCCTTCGGTCCGTCCTCCGTCTGCGGGAAGTCCATTCGCAGGCGCAGGAGCGAGCCGTCATCTCCGAACTCCGCCCATGCCTCCTCAAGGCCGCTTGGCGCCGGCTCGACCTTAAGGTGAATGGAACGCATCCCGCGATAGGCCTCTACTGTCTGTTCGAGGGCGTAGGCCACCGAGCCGGGGCGCTCCAGGCCGAACAGTACGACCACTGCAACCACAGCGGCCGCCGCGGCGGCGACCAGCCAGAGACGCGTGGCGTTTCGGCCAATCACAAGGACTCTCCCGGGTCTGGAGGCATTGTGCTGCAAGATGGCACCCATGACCCTCTGCTGCATGGCGTGCCTGGCCACAACCTTGCTGTCCCTGAGCAGACGGTCGCGCAATTGCGTAAAGCTTTCAGCCTCGGCCCGGCACACGGGACAGCCTTGCAGGTGCTCATCGAGGGCTCTTGCCTGCTCTTGGTCCAGCAAGCCTTCGATGTGAGCAACGACAAGCTCCCGGCATTCTTGGCAATTCATGATTGCACCTCCGACTTTTCCTCGGGCAAGCCGCCGCCCTCAAGCGATGTGCGCAGCATGGCATAGGCCCGCGACAGCCTCTTCGTGACCGTTCCAAGAGGGACAGCCAGACGCTCCGCCACCTGGCCGCACGATAGATTTCCGTAGTACCGCAGCAAGAGGACCTCCCTGTACGGTTCAGGTAGTTGGGCGACTGCGCCCTCCAGGTCGTAGTCGTGTGACCGTTGCGACATGAGGTCCACGCGCATCCCATTCCACTGGTCGCAGTTATGCGTCCTTTGTGAGGGGGCCCGCTCGAGCACCTCTGCGCGGCGCCGTTCGTCCCTCCACTGCTCCTTGACCACTCGATCAGCAATGCCAAATAGCCAGGAGAAGAAAGACTCCGGCTTCTTGAGCCCTTTCAGGCCCATAAAGGACCGAACGAAAGCCTCCTGAACGGCCTCCTCAGCCCGGTCGCTGTCACCCAATCGGCCGGCAAGGTACGACAGCAAGGGCGCCCAGTAACACTCTACAAGCTGTTCGAATGCCTCGGGATGGCCGTCCAGGGAAAGCTCCACACACTCTCTGTCTGTGCGGGACATGGGCACTCCTTCGATGAGCGCTGGCTTAAGTCTTCACCTTATAGTGCGCCGACGGGGCACTTTGTGACATGGAAAACCGGAGTTATTGGCACCGGGGGCAGTATATCCTGATTGCTTTCGCAACGTTGTGCGCGTTTTCGGCAATACAGGGGCGTCTGGCAGTGCATGGCCATATTCTTGCCGGACAGGGCTGTGATGACAGCTCACAGAGGGCGGCACCTTGCCCTGCTATGCTGGGCCCCGATACGTCAGTTCCCTCATGACCTCGGGCCCGCCTGGCCCCGAAAGGCTATGGCATCAACGTGATGTAAGCCGGGCGTGACCTGCGGAGCAACGTCGAGGTCGGCTGGCGGCAAGACCCTACTCCACCCCGCCATGCTGGCCCAGGAAGAGGGCCAATCCTCTTGTCCTGCCCGCAGGGAGCCGGTGTCAATCCTGAGAACCTGTGGCAGGGCGGGCTGACCTCAGTCACGCGAGAGGGCCTCGCGCGTTACCCTGTCCGGGTTGAAGAACTCATCAGGGATGTCACGCTCGGTGTCGAGATGAATAACGACGATGTTTGTCAGCCCGCCGGATTCCTCAATCCTCTTCGCATACCACTTTCCCTGGGGCGTCTGCGCGTATTCCAGTACGCGGCGCGAAGTAACGCCTGCCTGCGACGCATGTGTCGCCTCTTCCAGTACGTAGTCCCTCGCCGGGTTGTGATAGTGGCGAAATGTGGCCGCCGGAGAGGGATAGGTGCATTGCACGCCGACGAGACTCCCCCACGGGCCCTCCTTCGGAGGCAGCAAGGCGCTCCTGAGGACGGGCAGGGCCCATTGTCCGTTCCGCCCCTCGACGGCCTTCAGCAGTGCGCCGCGCCAACTCTCTCTTTGAAGCCGGCCGTCAGCATCGAGCCACAGCCGCCATCCATCGCAGTCAGAGGAGGCGCCTTCGATGCAAATCTCTCGCGCCAGCCTCGTCTTGCTGCAGGCCTCCAGGGCAGCCGCATCATCCGACGGCGCGAGTTCCCGGAGTCTGCGCCAGGCGTCAGGCGTGCCCAGGTCCCCCAAGGGCCGCCCGTACGTCTCAATCCGACAGCGGCCGCCGTTCTTGTACGCAACGGTCAGTTCGCGGAAATACCAGAGGCCATCCGAGCCCTTGGTTCCTTCATAGATGATTGCGTAATAGGCCGGAGCAAACGACTCCCGGGCTGACGTGATCTTCTCCGACAGTTCTGTCAGGTCCTTTTCCGCCTGGTGTTGGTCAATTATGCGCGCGTCGCGAGGGACACCGAGCGCGTAGATGTCCGCCGGCCCTTCGTCCGGGTAGTCGAACTCGAGGACGTCCTGGCCTCCTGCGCCCGGCGCACCATTTTCCGCTCGCCGAATCACTACGCTCAGTATCCGCTCGCCGGAGCCGTCCGCCACGATCTGCCCCGTGGTTCCGTCCCCCTCTACCGCCGTGAACACCGTACATGTTCTGCCGTTGGCCGCTTCGTCGGCCTTGCTGACCTTGACCCGGCCTTGCTTTTCAGCTTTCTGCCATCTTTCCATCTTTTGGGCCAGGAGGCTCCTTCCATCCTCGACTCCTCCGGGCCTCTGGGCCAGATAGCCGATGGTGAGTGTCCGCGTATGCGGTTCGTACTGGTACCGCCGGTGTGCGGGTTCGTCATATGCCTCCACGCGGCCGGCGGTCGTAGCAAACGAGCGGAAAGGATCCAAAGAGATCCATTTCTCATGGGGCTGCCCGTTGACCGTTCCGCGTATGTGTACCCAGTTCACTGGACTCATCTTCTCCACTACCTCCCTCATTTCTGGGTAGGGTGAGCCCGCGGGAGCACGCCATTTCCTTACATCGCGCCTTCTCTAAGGCTGTGCCGCAGGTCTCCCGTCATCTTCCGGGGCGAACCCGTACGGGTATCTGATGGCCCGCAAGAAATCCACAACCTCAGTTCCCGGCGGCACACCCAGCGCCTCCAAAGTAAAATCACTCTCCGCCACCTCCTTGCGCAGGTCAATGGCCAGTATCTCGACCTCTACCTCTATGTTCGCCTCTGTCGTCTCCTGGCCGGGCTCCTTGTACGTCTCCCTGAGCTTCCGTCTCACGCGCTTGGGATATTCCGGTGAGAACTGTCCGTCATAATCGCCGTCGAAGTGCACTTCAGTGGTGGACCCGTATTCGTCCCACTGGCTCAGGTAGTCGTAGTGCACAAGCCGGAAGCTCCCTCCAGGGTCGAGCAATACCCTCCCTAACTTGGACCAAAGCCCATGCTTCAGGTTGCCGGATACTTCGATCTCCAGCAGGCCGTCAGCGCGGATGTGCGGCTCGAATCTTGCGGAACTCTTCCTGAGCCCCTCCAGGTGGTCTGCGAGGCCCACCTGATACGGCATATAGAAAGTCTCGGGATGAAAATCCCGCCCCAAGATTCGGAAAGTATGGCCACCACGACTCCCAGGAGCGACATACGCGTTCGCCCCCGGCCTGTAGCCCAATTTCAGCTTCGGCGTGTCTACGTGCGTCCACCTCAACTGCCCCGGCTGTCCGTCTGACAGCTCGTACTCGGCGGTCTTGGTGTTCTCGTCCTTGAACGTAAAGACTGCATGGAACTTCTCTTCATCCTTCTCGCCCCGAGGAAGGAACAGTTCGCTGATCCTGACCCTCCCACTTCCCTGACCTTGCGCGAGCCTTCCCAGGGCCATGTCGTTGGCCCCTCTGATCTCTTCAACCAGCCTCTTTGTGTCCATCGCGGCGGCCTTTCCTTCCGGAAGAGTTCTCTTCTCCTCTGGCGCCAGGATCGGATGGCCCGAGGCCCCGCTGGCGAGCACTGCGCCCCCGAGCACTTTAGCGAACACCCTCTTGGCCCTCATGCCCGCCCGGCCTGCCCCTGCTTCAGGGCAGCGTCACCACTGGCTGAAATGAGTCCGCGCACCTCCGCATCCGCGGGCGGTCGTACTACCCACCAGCTTCCTATCCGTCGCCCAAAGACGGAATATAAGCAAGAAGCCGCGGGGAATACATTCTGCATATGGCGCACCAGCGGCATGATGGGCCGCCAGGCTGTCGCCCGTGCGCTGAGGCCCGGAGCATCGCCCTTATTCGACCCCGCCGTGCTCGGCCAGCAACCTGGCAAGCTCGGTATGCCCTGCCTGTGTGGCGCGGCCGGTCGGTGTCCACCCCACGGCATCCACGGCATTAACCTCTGCGCCCGTCTTCAGCAGCGCCTCTGCCACTTCCCGATGACCTCCCTGGGCAGCCAGGTGCAGGGGAGTGCATTGGCCCTGATCCTCGGCGTTCGCCTCAGCGCCTTTGTTCAGAAGGAGCTGCACGATCTCCACGCGCCCCTGCTCCGCTGCGTAGTGCAGCGGCGTCCGGCCCACCTCATCGCGTGCTTTCACGTCGGCGCCGCTGGCAAGCGAGGATTCGACCTCCTCCCTGTCGCCTGCCGACACGAAGTCACGAAAGCCTGCGGATTACTGGACCTTTTCGAGTTCTCCGCCGCCCGATACAACCCTCACGTTGGGCAGGAACTTCTTCAGTTCCCTAATACCCGCGTCCGTGACCTCGGTGTTTGCGAGGTCAAGGCGCTCTAACGCCGTAAGCCCCTTAAGGTGCTCCAGGCCGGCATCCGTGATCTTCGTGTTTTGCAGATCGAGGTCTCGCAGGTTCGTCAGCCCCTTCAGATGCCCTAGCCCCGCGTCCGTGACTTCCGTCCCCCCAAGATGAAGTTCCTTTAACACCGTCAACCCCTTCAGGTGCTCCAAACCAGCGTCCGTCACCTGGGTTCCATTCAGGCGGAGTCTCTTTAGCCCCGTCAGCCCCTTCAGGTGCTCCAGGCCCGCGTCTGTCACCTTCGTGTCCCAGAGGTTGAGTTCCTGCAGTGCCGTAAGGCCCTTCAAGTGCTCCAGCCCCGCGTCCGTGAGCCGTGTTCCCCCGAGGTCAAGCGTCTCCAACACCGTCAACCCCCTCAACTGCATCAGACCCGCGTCTGTGACCTGTGTGCCCCCAAGGTAGAGCCCCCGCAACGCCGTCAAGCTCCTGACGTTTTCCAGGCCCGCGTCAGTCACATTCGTGCCGGCGAGGACCAGACAGCGCAACGCCGTCAGGCCCTTCAGGCGCTCCAGGCCAGCATCTGTAACCCGTGTGGATGAGAGCTCCAGCCACTCCAACGCTGTCAGTCCCTTCAAGTGCTCCAGGCCGGCGTCCGTGACCTTCAAGCCATCGAGACCCAGCTCCTGCAGGTTCGTCAGCCCCTTCAACTGTTCAAGGCCCGCGTCGGTGACCTGTGTGCCCCCTAAGTAGAGCCAGCGCAAGGCCGTCAGCCCCTTCAGGTGCTGGAGCCCTGCGTCGGCAACATCGGTATGCCACAGGGAGAGCGACCGTAATGCCGTCAGCCCCTTCAGGTGCTCAAGACCCGCGCCCGTGACCCCTTTGGTTCCCGTGAGGTCCAGCTCCTGCAAGGCCGTCAGCCCCCTCAGGTGCTCAAGACCATCGTCCGTGATCTTCAACTCTTGGAGGCCAAGGCGCGTCAAGTTCGTCAGCCCCTTCAAGTGCTCAAGGCCGGCGTCCGTGACCAACGTGCTCCGCAGCCCAAGCTGCCGCAACGCCATTGCGCCTTCCAGGTGTTCCAGGCCCTCATCGGTGACCTTCGTGTTCCCGAGCCCGAGGCTGAGGTACTGCAGCCCCGTCAGGCCCTTCAGGTAATGTAACCCCGTGTCAGTGAGGTTATGGTAATCGCCAGAGAGGTCGAGGAATTGCAGCCGCGTGAGCCCCTCCATCTGCTCCAGGCCCGCATCTGTAGCATCATCAAGCTTCAGCCCCGGAATCCTCTGCGTCTCGAGTTCCTGACGCACCTTCTCCATGTCAACGGGAGGACGCGGCGCAACGTACCACCACCGGCAGGGCGGTATTGTCAACGGCTGCTCGGCAGGCGTGCGGCCGACCTTCTGGGTCTTTCCACCAACCTCGGCGTAAACATCAAAAGCCACCGTGGAATTGAAGGCCTTCGGCTGGATCGTCTCTTCAGCCTTGGACACCGCTTCCGCTTGAGCCGCCGCTGGGGCTGCCTCACTGCGAGAGACAGCCAAAGGTTGCGAAACCAGTGCCAGACCGAGCGTTAGTGCTGCGAGAGCGACCCTTGAGTGCTTCATTGGACAGGTTCTCCTCCCAGGTGGCAGATATCCTGGTTATCAGACGCCCGGGGGCCGCAAAAGTTCCCAAGCTCTACGCCCCCACCATCGGCCTCTTTGGCATCGGCTGGCGGCAAAACCCTACTCCACCCCGCCGTGCTCGGCCAGGAAGGCACCCAGTTCCTTGTGTCCCGCCTGGGCAGCGCGGCCGGTCGGTGTCCATCCCACGGACGTGGGGCCGCTCCAACGCCCGAAGTTCGGCCCCTGGCCCACCGCAGCCGCGACCCCCGTGTCGTTCCGAATCCCGCGCCGGCGGGATGAGGAACCTCGGGAAGCCCGGAGACCTCCAACTCCGTGCAGTGCCGCGTTCCCGCCATTCCGTCGAAGCCGCCTTCCTTGAGCGGCTTCGACCAGCTGTCGCCCCGGCGACAGCCCGCCGGCCCCTGAGTGCTTCGCAAAGCACCGCTCCTGCCTTCGGCTGCACACGCGGCCCCCAGAACCCGGGCTGCCGCGGCCTCTCCATCCAATGAAGGGTGGTCACTGCAGCTGGCAGCCGAAACGTGCCATGGACTTCCCATGCACGGCGTAGCCCCAGGCAGCGATTCTATGCCGAAAGAAGGATATCACTCCACCCCGCCATGCTCGGCCAGGAAGGCGGCCAGTTCCTTGTGTCCAGCCTGGGCAGCGCGGCCGGTCGGTGTCCAGCCCACCGCATCCACGGCGTTGACCTCTGCGCCCGCCTTCAGCAGCGCCTCCGATACTTCACGATGACCTCCTTGCGCGGCCAGGTGCAGGGGGGTGCACTGGCCCTGATCCTCGGCATTCGCGTCGGCGCCTTTGTTCAGGAGGAGCTGCACGACCTCCAGGCCCCCTTGCTCCGCAGCATAGTGCAGCGGCGACCGACCACCTGGCCCCCGGGCGTTCACGTCGGCGCCACCGTCAATCAGCCGCTCGACTTCTGCTGCGTTGCCCGCCGATGCGGCGCCATGCAGGCCCTGCGGCTGCACCTGCGGCGGGGCCGCCGGTGGCAAAGGTGCAGGTGCTGGAGGGGGAGCGACCTCCGCCGCAGCATACAGCTTCTGGTACGCCCGCAGCGCCCCACGCGGCACGTGTACCGGCACTTCGATGACGTCCTTCCCGATGACGTGCGCGGCAAGCACGACCGGAAGGCCCTCTTCGAACTTCAAATCTTTGGGCTCCCCACGACCGGGATACATGGCCAGCGAGACCTCTGCCAGCCAGGCGGTCAGTTTCTCGGCCTCCAGCAATCCAACCGCCTGAGGTTGCGCAGGCATGCCGGCCATCGCCTGCTTGAACCTGTCTGCATGTTCGATGTCTGTCAGGTTTCCATCCAGGATCTGCTTCACCCTTTCAAACACGCCATCCCCGAACGCCAGGAACAGCGTGTCGTCCATGGTGAACTCGTAAAGCTTCAGGTCTTTGCCGAGAGCCATGGGCACCACGGCGGCCCAGGGCACCCCGGCGGGCTGAACTTGCCCCTGGCCGAGCGGGGTGGTCAGGTCGAAGTCCCAGACCTCGATGGAGTGTCCGTTGTAGACGGTCACTGAGCGATTCAGATGCAGGGGGAGGGCCGGCTGGCCGGGTGGCGGATTGGACAGGTAGGTAGTGACCAGCCCCGCCAGCTCGTCCGTGAGAGCCTGGGCAGCCTTCGGGTCCTTCACTTTGGCTGCCAAGATAAGTTGAGCCGAGCCGTTCGTGCCCCGTCCGACCGCCAATGCCGCCTCGTCCCCCAGGACCCGCAGCGCGCGAACGGGAAGCGGCACGGGGTCTCGAGAAGGCAGAAGCCCGGCCAGATCCGGCAGTTGCGAGTCGAGGACCGCCAGCGAGTCCGCGGGCACGTATTTCAGAAGATGCAATCCGCCGGCTCCGGCAGTCGCGATCCGCTGCGCAAGGGGAGTTCCCGCTATTGGCTGAACCTGGATGTTCAGCGAGAATGGCTCCTGTCTGAACGACAGGGCAACGGCCACGGTCTCGACCTGGCGGAACCAGACAGTCTCGGCCGCTCTTATCAGCATCGCCAAAGGCGGCGGAAGTGCATTCAGCGCGTCGAAGGAAATGTCCGAAGTAGGGCGCAAGAGCGGAAGGCGGTAGGCCAGCACAAGTGGTGCGTCCCCGAAGGTGGGCGCGGCGGGAAACTCCCCGGCCTTCATCATCTCTGCCACAGCCCGTGCCTCCGATGGTTCCAAACCTACCACCGCCCAACGCCCCAGGGTGTCAACTAACACCGTTTGCCCCGTCATGGCATTGGAGTACACCTGCAAGGTGCCCTCCTGGTAGTCCTGAACGAAGCCCGGGATCAGGTTCGCCAGGTACCGGTCGGCATCGGTGATGCGGAACAGAGTTGTCCTCGGCTCTGGGCCCCTCGCGCCTGAAGAGACCAGGCGCACCGGCGAGGCCAGGTCAACCGCGGATGCGTCCTTCGTCTGGCAGAGCTGCCCGGCCAACCCCTCAAGGGTAGGCATTTCCGCTGGCACAAGGGCCGCACTGGATGCCTCTCCAAGCGTGGCAAGGAGAGACTTGACGTCCATCTCGATCATCGCTGCCGCCTTCTTCGGCAGCCGGTCGGCGTAGATGAGGGCCGGCTGCACCGCGGGAGGCTTGGGCGCCTCGACGGCCACCAAGGGTGCCGCAGCAGGCTCCGGGTAGGGCGCAGCCAGACGCTGCAAGGCCAGCCCACCTCCGACCGCCGCACCGACCGCAACAGTCCCGATGACCGCCGCCTTGGCCAGGCTCAGGCCGAGGATCGTTGAGCCGGCTCCCGCGGCCTTGTGTCCGGCCACCCCTGCAAGAGCGGCCGCCACGCCTACTGAGAATGTGTCCCCCGGCCGCGTGGTCTTCAGCGTATCCTCGACCAGCGAAACCACTCTATCCTTCAGCATGCTCCGCCCGCGCATGAGGCGCAGTTTCACTGCCGAACGGGAGAGGTCCAGGGCGTCCGCCACGCGCCCCACCGACTGCTGCTCACGATAGTAGAGGATCAAGGGGATGCGGTAGTCCTCAGGCATCTCGTTCAGGGCTCCCCAGACCAGCGATGCGCGTTCCTCTGAGAGCGAGCGCTCGATTGGGGTGGGAGTCGTTGATTCGAGGTGCCCGGCGTGCTCCACAGACACTGCACCGTTGGTCACATCGCTCTGGCGCCGCCGGAGCCAATCCACGGCCAGGTTTCGCGCTATCGTGCAGAGCCACCCTCGCAGCCGGGCCGGGTCACGGAGATCACTCAGCTTCTGCCAGGCGGCGATGAACGTCTCCTGCGCGAGGTCTTCGCTTGCGGACAGGTCGCCCGTGCCGCTGTACGTGACGGTGCAGACAAGGGACTGATAGCGTCGGACGATCCGGCCGAATGCCCGCTGATCGCCTCTTTGGGATGCTCTCACTAACCGCGCGTCGCTGGCCATGTTAGATGCCTCCCTGGTAATTGAAATGGTGGGAGTGCGACTCCCATCATATAAGACGTGGAATCTGGCGCAATGGTTACATCGGGCGGCGGGGCGCGCACCCCTTGCGCCACGCGGCCGACTGGCAGACAGGCGCTGCCGGGACACTGATCTCAATGCCTCTGGGCTTCCAGACACCCTGTTGACACATGGGCCGTGGGCGGTTAGCATCAAACATGATGAGGATGCTCGGTCTGTCCCGCGTCGGACGCGGGACGTTGCGGGGGGCCTGTCATAAGCGACGTACGGAGGGTGCCATGAAGGTCTGGCTCGTGGTAGGACTGTCTGTGTTGGCCCTTGGGATAGCCGGGTGCTATGTTTACGGCCCCCCTGGTCGGACGGTCTACGTTTACCCGGCGCCCCGGCGCGCCGTGCAGCCTGCGGCCCCGCAGCCAGAGGCCGGGGTGCCTGAGACCGCGCCCCCGGAGGAGGAGGCGGACGTCGACCAATTTGACGACGACCTGGCGCCCTACGGCGACTGGGTCGTCATCGCTCCGTATGGCAGGTGCTTTGTCCCACGCGTCGAGGTCGGCTGGCGCCCGTACAACGATGACGGCTACTGGGACGAGACTGACTTAGGATTGGTCTGGGTCTCGGACCTGCCATGGGGCTGGATATGCTTCCATTACGGGCGCTTCTTCCTCTCGCCGCGGTTCGGCTGGTGCTGGGTGCCCGGCAGGATATGGGCGCCCAACTGGTGTGCCTGGCGTTGGGGGGACGATTGGGCCTGCTGGGCGCCCCTCCCGCCGTCTGTGCGCTTTGACTTCCGGTTCGGGCTGCGCCTCGGGGACGTGGACCTCGACGTCCTCATCGGGCCGTCGTGGTGGTGCTGCTGCCGCCACGGCTTCCTCTTCGACCGTGACATCCACCACCGCATCGAGCCTTTCACGCGGAACGTGACCATCATCAACAAAACCAAGAACATCACTAAGATCGTTGTGCGCGATAAGCATGTGGTGGCCGATAGCGTTTCGCGGGACCGCCTGGAACAGGCCGTCGGACACAGGGTCGAGCCGAAGAAGCTCGCGGAAGCGGACTCGCCCGAGCATGCAGGACGGCATGGGGAGGCCGGCAACGAACTGCGCATGTACCGGCCGGAAGAGCACGGCAAGTCGGCCCGGGAGGCCGTGCGCGCACCCCGGCTGCCTGAGCCCAAAGTCCTGCCGCCGGAGGAGCAGCGCAAGCGTTCAGACGAGCACGCTCGTCGCTATGACGAGTACTTGCAGTCGCAACGCCAGGACATGGAGCGCCGGCATAGGGAAGAGGTGGCCAAGCCGCCGCCCGACGTCGCGCCTGAGGAGCTCCGAGGGCGTCACCAACAGGAGCAGAGAATGCTTGACGAGCACGTGCGCCGACAGCAGGAAGGACGCCAGCGAGACCGAGAGCTTGAACCGCGCGTGCAAAGCCGTGGCCGCGGAGGACCGCCTGGCGAAGGGCGAGGACGCGATGACCGCGACCGCCAGGGCCAGGGCCAGGGCGGGAGGGACTGATCCGACCCCCTGCGGGCATCGAATCTGGCACCGCGACGAAGCGGGTGCCATGTACCTGTGGGCGGTCTCGTGTGCTTCATTCGGCTGCCATAGACCCGCGGCGGTGGAGGCTTGCCTCCACCGCCGCGGCGTCGTATTGGGCTGGCTGCGGGAATGTCTTTCTGATCTGCCGGCCTGACAGCTTCTTTCCCAATCTCGGCGTTGGCCCGGCCTTTGAGCACCTAAACGTCCATTCCGCGCGTAGCAACCACACCCGCGTCGCCAGTAAGGGGCCGGGCTACGCCGAAGCCATTCCGTAGGAGGTCACGTTGACGCAGGCAACGACCCCGGTCATGCGGGAGGTACTGGAGCGCTACCGTAATATCTTGGTGGACCAGCCCGGCCCGCCCGCCGACAGGGTGAAGGAGCATGCCGCCGGAGTCGCGGCCGACGGCCGGTGGCCCGACATTGATTACACCATTGACGTTGATGAGGCCTGGACGCCCCCCCGGCACATGGGCCGCTGCCGCGAGCTGGCATTAGCCTGGGCGAGCGAACGTCACCCGTTACATCCCGACCGGCAGATCGAGAGCGCCCTCAAGCAGGCCCTTGACCACTGGATCGAGCATAAGTATCAGTGCTCCAACTGGTGGTGGAATCAGATCGGCGTGCCCCGGGCAATGCGCGACGTCGCCGTCCTGATGGGTCGGGCGCTTGGAGAAGAGCGGCTCGCCGGGGCGCTGGACGTGATCGGACAGTTCAAGGTCAGGGACGTGGCGGCAAATCTGCTGTGGAGCGCCGAGTTGGCGCTGCACCACGGCTGCCTGACCGGCCGCCCGGAGCAGGTTGCCGCCGCTGCCCGCGCCATAGAGGACGAAATCGTCGTCGGCCACCCCGAGGGAATCCAGGAGGACTGGAGCTTCTTCCAGCACGGGGCGCGCCTCCAGGCCTTCTCCTACGGGCGAAGTTACCTTGAGATCGCTGTGGACCTGGCCTGGCAGCTTCGGGATACCCCGTACGCGTTTCCAGGGGAAAAGCTCGACGTGATCACGGGCTATATCCTGGACGGCCTGCAATGGATGTGCCGCGGCACTGCGACCGTGCCTTCCACGCTGGATCGTACAGTGACCCGGAGGGGGTCGCTGGGCCGCGCGGCAGACCTGCGGCCATGGCTTCGACGATGGCTCACCATCTGTCCGAGCCGCAGAGACGAGGTGGAGGCATTCCTTGTCCGCCAGGAGAGCAGCGGCGGGCCTCTGATTGGCCATCGCCATTTCCAGCGCGCGGACTTCACCACTTATCACCGCCCCGGCTTCAGCTTCTTCCTGAAAACGATCTCAGACCGCACCCTCCCCACCCAGCACCTCCACAAGGAAAACCTGAAGGGGCAGCATCTTCACAGCGGCGATCACTATCTCCTGCGCGACGGGCAAGAGTACTCTGATCTGCCACCGGTCTGGGACTGGGAACGCCTGCCGGGGCTGACGCTGGCGAGCGGCGCGCCGCCTCTTCAGCGGCGCCCGTTTGTGGGCGGCCTGGGCGACGGGCGCATCGGGCTCTCTGCCATGGACTACGAGCGAGCGGACGAAGCGGGCGAGCGATTGCTCGCCGCGCGCAAGCTGTGGGCGTTCCATGGCGACCTGGTCGTGTGCCTGGCGGGCGGGTGGCGCTGCCGGGGGCTTGAGGGCGAAGTCTACACCAGCCTGGAGCAATGCAAGCTGCGCGGGGCGCCGCAGTTGGGCACACGAGGCGGGCCGCCACAGGAGCTGCCGGAAGGCCGGCACGACCTGGAAGGTGTCTCCTATCTCTGGCACGGCTCGGTCGCTTACGTGCCGCTCGCGCCCGCATCTGTCACGGTCTGGACGGGCCCGGCGACCGGGTCTTGGCGCTCGGTTACCGGCGCTGCGAGCGCAGAGCCGGTGACCGAGCGCGTCTTCTCCGCGAGCTTGCGCCATGGCGCTCGGCCCGAGCCTGGCGGGTTCGCCATTGCCGTCGGGGTCAGCCCTGAAGAGGCGAGAGCACTCGCACAGAGCCCGCCGTGGGCCGTCCTGCGCAACGATACGGCATGCCAGGCCATCCGGTTCAACGATGGCACCTATATGGCAGCTTGTTGGGAAGCGGCCGGCCTTGAGGCCGACGGCATCTCTCTGCGGGTGGACAAGCCGTGCCTGGCGCTGTGCGCGGGCGAGGCGCTGTGGCTGTGCGATCCCACCCACGCGGGCGGCCCGATGCTCGCGCACTGGCAAGGCGCGGCCCTCAGTGCGCAGCTTCCGCCGGGCGGGCGCGCGCTGTGCCTCACCGGCTCGGCGGGGCCCTCGCGGGATTAGCTCGGCATATCCGAGCGAGCGCTCGGCGAGCGCTCGCCCGCTTCTAAGCCTCCAGCCAGCGCTCGAACCAGCGATAGGCGAAATCGCGCACGTGCTCGGTCGTGTCATGCCCGTCCCCGTGCGTGAGCGTGCAGAAGCACTCCGGCTTGCCCAGAAGCTGATATGCGCGCTGCCCCTTCACGTAGCACTGGAAGTTGGCTTCAATGTACGGGTTGTAGGCGTCGTTGAACGGTTCCATCACGAGGAGCGGGCGCGGCGCGCAGAGCGCGATCATGTCCTGGTAGTCGTAGACCATGTGCCCGGCGGTGCGCTGAAGGCGCTCCTTCGATTCCTGGCCCGACCTGTAAATATTCGTCAGGTTCGGGCTGATGCCGCAGGAAGGCACGCCGGCGGCGATACGCTCATCAAAGGCCGCCACGAAGATTGCCGTGCGCCCGCCCAGAGAGTTGCCGATGATCCCGTACTTTCGCGGATGGACGAAGCCGCTCGCATCCAGGGCATCCAGCAGGCGCTGGTGGTCCCAGACGCGCCGCCCGTCGAGCGACCACGCTGGATACTTCTTGGCAAACCGCGCCGCCGACTCCACGTAGAGCTTGTGGGCTTCCTCGTACGGCAGGGTCTTATTGGAGCTCAGAAGTTCCCCGAACTCATAGCAGTCGGGAGCGACCGTCACGAAGCCCCTCTGGGCCAGCTCGATGCCGTATGCCCGGTTCCGCCGCTCGAAGTCGAGCACGTTGTACTTGCCGTTCACAACGTCCGTTCCGTGGCAACACAGCACGGCCGGCGCCGGTTTTGCCTTGGTGACGCCCTCCGGAAAAACGACCACCGCCAGGCCGTACTCGTCGGGCATTGACCGGTACCGGATCTTGCAGTGCTTGAGGCCGTACCTCTCGTACTCCGACACCACCTGATAGCCCGGCTCGACTTTCACTTCGGGCATGGTCCCCATGGAGGCCATCACCCGGGCGCAGATCCGCTCACGCACTGCGGGCCATTCCTCCGCCCGCGTATCTTGCAGCACCACATCGCGAAACATGGCATACTCCTGTTCTAACTGTGCGGCCCAGCGCCCGGGATCTCGCTGAACGCCGGGCGTTACGCCGGGCCCTTGACAATCGCTGAAGCATGGATCGAGGGGGTCAAACCCGCACGCGGTTCCCACTCTTGAATCTCTCTGCCACGCACAGCGGGAGGAACTTCCCGCCCGCGCTCCACAACGGCTCCTCCCTCTTCACGCGCAGGGAACGAGCTTGCTTGTAGACGGCTGCAGCCAGGGTTGCCGGGAGCTTGCCGTGTTCCAGGGTCTCTAAGACGGTTCTGATCGCGGCTTCATCATCCGGCAAGCTGATGCTGGGGCTTACCACCAGGCTCAGGCGCGTGAATCCGTCCTCATCCTCCTCTTCGAGAAGCTGGTAATCGAGCGGGCTGCCGCCGAAACGCACGGGAAGGACCTCCTCCAGGATGCGTTCCAGGTCCGTGTCTATCAACGTCATGCCTTCGCCCGTCATCTTGGAATAGCTGCGTATCCCCCGCACGTGTTCGGTGTAGCCATAGCCCTCCAGCGGGCACCCACACGACCTGGTCTCAAGGACGCCGTAGTCGTCAATGCCGACGTTGAGCATCAGCTTGGGCGCGGTGGGCAAGAGGGTCGTGAGGTAGAACGCACCCACGGAGACGCTCCACTTGGGCACGTCATGCGGGCGCTGGATGAGGGCTATGGAGTCCTTGAGCACGTGCAAGTCGTTTCCGTCGAGCGGGCGGCCACAGGGCAGGCCGATCTGCCCGCTTTCGCTGGTGCCATAGCTCGGCACCCAGCGCGCGCCCGTGCTGGTGATCGCTCGTACCTTGCCCGGCGTGGGCGGCTCGCCTCCTCCTCTGAAGGTCACGCCCGTCAGATCCAGACCCCTCTCGCGCGCCGCCACGCAGACCCTGAGCGCGGCGCTCGGGAACGCGCTGATAGCGCAAGCACCGCGCGCGTCCAGCGTGCGCGCCAGCCAGTCGAGCACCGGGCCCGGGTCGTCGAGCGGCACCGGCTCCGGGCTCGGCAGCCGATAGCCGGAGAGCCGGGCCATCGTCAGGATGTACTGCGTGGCGAGGTGATGCTTGAGGGGCAGGCGGACGTCCCGGCTCGCAACGGGCGAGAACCAGCGCTCGGGGATGTTGCCGATGATGGGGCCGCGAAGGCAGTTCGAAAGGCCGGAGGTCGCGGGCAGAATGGGTCGCCAGACCGCCGTCGGGACGCGAAGTATCCCATGCACCTCGCACTGCAAGACTTTGTAAGGCAGCGCTGCCGCGAGGTGCGCGAGATCTATCGAGAGGCGCGTCCCGGCACCGGTCGAGCCGCTGGTCTCCGCCTGGTAATAGCGGCTCAAGTACGGATTGTCGAAGTCGCGGGCGCGCACCGGAATCTCGCGTCCGTGGCGCACGATGGGCGCGCGTCCTTTGAATTCCTCGAAGCTGACGTACACCCCGGCCTCGTAGAGAGCGTGCAGGGCCTGCTCCAGACCCGCGGAGCGGACGGTCTTCTCGACATCGCCGAACTCGCAGCCCGCCAGCTTCAGGAGGGTCCGGTATGGGCCGCGCGGGTTCCCGAAGAACCCTTTCTTGAGGATGCTCAGGAACGATTCCTCGCGCTGCTCCATGCGCCGTCGGATGATCGCCTCGGCTTCCTGGACGGATATCCTGCTCCGCAGGTAGCGCCTCAGCCCGAGCGCGAAACGCCCATACGTGATCGCATCGCCAAACAGGCTCATCACTGTTCCTTCGGCCCTGACTGCACCTTGCGCGCGCACCCTCGGCGCGGAAAACTCCGTTTCACATATGTGAGTCCACGCTCAGATGCGCCTGGCGGTCCAGCGGACTTCTTCGATGTGACGCAGGGGGAACTCACTCCCCGCCACGAGGTGCGCCGTTCCGTACTTGCCCACGAACCTGTCCCACCCGTAACCGTAGTCCGTCAGCTTGGAAATGTCGAACCGGAAGCGCTCGTCGCCTTTGAACCGCTCCAGAACCTTGCCCGCGACGTCGCCTGAAAGCCCCTGGAAGACGTAATCGTTCTTCGGGGCAGCTTCGCAGAAAGCGACCGCTTCCTGCGCCGCGACGGGCCGGCAAGCGAGGCCGCTATGCCGCGTCCTGTCATCCCCGAGGGCGCAGTTGACCCAGACGGGCAACTTCGCATCCGAGAGCGCCCGGAAGAACGGTGCGTGCGCTGCATCATCAAGGCGCCAGTTGTGCAGGTATGGATGAAGTATCACGCCGGCGAAGCCGTCCCGCAGGTAACGGAGCACGCTGCGCCAGTTGTGGGTCAGGGGGTTCATCGTCGCCAGCGGGGCGACGCATCGCGCCGCCCGTGCAGCTCCCAGGAACCGGTTGTTGGCCGGCTCCAGGTCCTGGCGGTAAAGGCTGTCGAGGTCGCCGGTGTAGGCTTTCTTGATGCCGGCCCCTGTCAGCACCTCGTCAAGCTCGGCCGGCGTGACCCACCGGCCCTCGAAGATCGGCCAGCGCCCGCAGAAGCAGAAGTGCTCGGTCTTGAGGTCCGGCATCTGTTCTACCGGACGCAGCGGCGCAGAGCGCGCAGGCGGGATGTCGTGCAGGTTGAAGACGCGCGCGGCGTTCGTCCCGAAGATAAGGTCCTTCTCTTTGTCCGGAATGTCCGCAAACACGACCTTGGCGAGCTGGGAGGCCTGGGTGCGCCCGAGGACGTCGCTGCCGAAGAGGATGCGCTCCGCGCCGATATCCCGCACGAGCGCCTCGACCAGGCCGCGCTCGGGATAGTAGCCGGACACGTCCACGTGCGCGTTCGGCATCCCGTCGCGCAGCACGCCGATGCTGTGCCGCCAGTTGCCTCCGGAGTGCGCGCCCACAATGCGGGCCTCCGGGCACTGTTCGGCGAGCCATGCGAACTCTATGAGCGTGATCTCCCCCGGGCCGCTGCCGCTCGTCTTCTGCCACGTGTGAATCAGGGTCGCGAGCCCCTTCGCTGCGACGCCGTGGATCACCTCCGCCGACTTGTCCATACGGTCTTCGGAGTCCTTGAGGGAGGTCAGGAGCTTGACGCCCACGGCGCCTTCCGCAATGCACCGCTCAAGTTCTTCGTGCCAGTCGGCATTCTGGGGATTCAGGTAGGCCAACCATCGGCAGAGACCGGCCGAGCCGCGCGCGAAGTCGCGGGCAACATCGTTCGTCTTGCGCACCTCGTCCGTGTTCGGGTAAGCCGGCAACGGAGTTCCCATTGACGTAAGCACCAGCGAGACGCCGTTCATGCCGCACTGACGGGCCAGCTCGGGGACCTTGTCGCCGGGGTCGCGCGGCCAGGGGTGAGCGTGAATGTCAATGATCATGGCTTACTCCTTCTATCCCACTGTCTCTTGCACTGAGTCGCATGAAGGACCGCCCCTCTTTCACGCCATCACTGGCGTTCCGCGCCTCCGCCGGCCCCATATACCTTCACGTCCTCGGCCAGGAGCTTCATGTTCGCATGAGGCGCGTTCAATGGGACGGCGCACTCAGGCCCGATGATATCTATCTTGCACCGAACCTTCTCCTTGACGTCCTCGGCGATCTGCTCCGGCGTGCCCTTCTGGATCAGGTCCAGGTTGCTGGTGCCGCCCATGAGCGACAGGCGTTCGCCGGCAAGTTCCCGCGCGGCTCGGGCGGGCACCTTCGAGTCGAAGTGGAAACACGGCAGCCCCGTCTCCCTGATGTACTGGATCCTGTCGGAGGTATCGCCGCAGATATGGAGGACCAGAGGGCAATGGATGCGGGCGCTCAGCTCCTGATGGATTTCGCTGAGGAAGTCGCGGTAGGCGTCCGGCGAGCAGAGGTCGCGGGTGGCGTGGTCCGCCAGGCAGATGGCATCTGCGCCCGCCTCAACTTGAGCGTTGGCGAACTGCACTGTCACCTCCTTGAGGCTCGCCATCGCCCGCTTCACCGCTCCCGGATCCAGGAGCGTGTTGATCAGGAACTCCTGCACCCCGAAAACGTGATAGCCGAGCGTCCACGGCCCGAAGGCTTTGCCGACGACGGCGACCTCGTCGCCGTACCTGCGCCGCAGGAGCGAGAGGGCACCGAGGGCCACCTTGCATCCCGGCCTCTTCAGAAGGTCGGCGGGTATCTTAATCTCGTCGCCCATCTTGTAGAGGGCCCCGCGGCAGGCCGGCATGCGGCCGACTTCGCCCCAGTCCACGTTGCAGCCGAGCGCTGAGGATTCGTGCGCTACGCTGAAGAGGGGCGCGACGTTGTCGAAGCCGAGTTCATCGTGTCCGGCCGCGGCAAGCGTCGCCATCTTCTCGGCATCGTGGTGCGCCTCGGGGAAGAACACTCCGACTTTTTGCATCAGGTCCACCGTGGCGATGGACGTGGCGGTGCCGGTGGCGGGACGTGGAACGGGCCGGCGATACAGCGCGTTGAGGAATATCTCCCGCGGTTTCATGGCCGGCAATCGTACCAGAGGAGCCGCGCGCCCACAAGTTCCGCGTGGGGAGCTTGCATGAAAGCCCCATGACGCCGCTGAAGTTGGCAAAGCCCATATATATCGTGAGTTGGGCAGGGGCTCTGCGGCACAACGGCGGGCGGGCTGCAAGCTCCCATGAAACAGGGCGGGTAGACGCGGCAGCCGGTGGAGGGTGGCAAGCGGCGTGTGAAGGCACGCTCAAGCTGCGCTTGGGCGTGGCACCCATGTGGAGGGGGCTGGAAGCCTGCGTGACGCCTTTTGACTTCTGCGATGGCCTGGCGTATTCTGCTGCGGTACCGGCAATCACGTGCCGAGAAGCCGCCCGTTGCGCGGGGCGGGTAAGTTTGGCGTTGGGGGTGCGACATTGTCTCTTGCTGGCTGCTGAAGCTGCCTGTTGGCAGCCGAGAAAGGAGTTAGCTGTGAAAAGGGTAAGAGTCATTCTGATGGCCGTTGTGACGATGCTGAGCGTGCCGGCGTTTGCCGAGGAGGCCACACCGGGCGCGATCTTTGAGAAGGTGAAATCCGCCTACGAATCTATGGGGACGTTCAAGGCAGAAGGAACCGTCATCGCCGACATAGATGCCGGCGGCAAGAAGATGAACACAGAGACTTCGTTTTCGATCTTGCTCAAGAAGCCAAACCTCTACCTCATCTCCTGGACCCAGAAGAACATGCCGATGCCGGGCATGGCCTTTCCTGGCGCGGTGTGGAGTGACGGCACGCAGCCATACCTGTACATGGGCATGATGAACGCATATTCAAAAATGACCAGTGACGACATGGCTTTGGCCACTGCAACAGGAGTTTCAAGCGGTGCGGCCTTCACGATGCCGTCACTCTTGCTGTCAGTCTTCAAGGAACAACCGGCCCTATTCTCCAGGATCCAGGACCCCAAGATAGAGCGGTCTGAGAAAATCGGCGAGGAGGATTGCTACGTCATCAGCGGCGCCTCCGCGATATCAAAGAAGGAGACGCTCTGGATATCGAAGACGAGGTATCTCATCCTCCAATGTAGTCGCTCTCTTGAGCCTCCCGAGGGGGGTCTTGCAGTGCCCGAGATGACTGACAAGCAGGTTGAAGAGGCGCTCAAGGCCTCGGGGCAGGAAGTCACCGAGGAGAACAAAAAACGGCTGAGAGAGGCGATGAACAAGTCAAGGGATCAGCTCAAGAATATGCAGATCAAAGGGTCTATGACAGAGTCTTACGTGAAGATCTCGTCGCCCGAGCTGATCAAGAAGGACTTCGAGTTTGAAGTGCCGAAGGGGGCAGTCCTGAAGGATGCCTTGTTTGGTGGAGCGCCGGCCCCCGGCAAGTAGGATTCCAGTCTCTACCTTCAAGCGACGCTGGCATGCGGCGACGGCCGCCCGTCCCTTCGGAGGCCCACGCGGCATTCCGTCAGAGGCTTCTCAGCCCCCCGGCTGCGCCGCGGACGGTACGGGCGAGCCCTGCTTCTCTGGCTCGAACCGAATCCACCTGAGCCGCGACTGAGACACGCTGTCCACCGTGTTGCTGTCAATCATCAGCCCGATGCGGATGACTTTCGGCACGGGTTTGTCCCCGCGCTCCGGAAAGGCCAGTTGCCAGTCACGCTTGACGTCGCGTCGGACCTCGTGTGACTCGTTGAGGCCCTTCTCCCCATAGCCGATGGGAATGTAACGGAAGAAGGCGGCGTAGTCCGGGTCGCTTCCGACCGGCCGGTCCCATTTCTGGTCCGCCCAGACGTAGCCCACGCTCTCCTGGAACTTAGAGCCTTTGTACTCGTGCCACTGGGAATCGAAGGACACCATCAGGCAGAAAGCCGTGTCGTTCTTCTTGGGGTCGCGCATGTCCGCCCCTTTGCCGGGGAGGGTGACAGGCTCCATCTCAAACGCGATTGTCGGATAGCGATCCGAGTCGAGGCTGAAGCTGGCCGGCGTGATGTTCAGCAGCACCTGGTTCTCGATGCCGTGGCGCAGCTTGTCACGGTTGACGACAGCGTACCACGCGCGCTTCCGGAAGACCGGCCCGGACTTAGCCACCATGTTCAGGGCGCCGTCGCATATGAAGAAGTAGGCCGGGTCGCCCAGCATGGCCTCCCAGCCGTGCCCTTCCATCCACTTTCTGAACTCGTCGCCGGCGGCCACGTCCTTCTCGCCGGTGAAGTTGACGACGGTGAGCGAGCCTTGCGGCTCTGCACGGACCTCCGCCCTTGCCGAGAGTTCATCTGCGGAGTTGCCGCGCCGCTCTGCTGCCAGCAGCAGGAGCACGATAAAGGCAATGGGGATCAGAATCCTGGCGGCTCTCATTTCGGGCTTTCTCTCCCAATTGGGGCTTCTTCTGCTGACGGGCCGCGCCTCGCGAGCAGGCTGCACACAACGCAACGGGCGCCGCGATCCATGGCGCCCGCGTAATGAGCCGGTTCAGCGCCTTCGGCCTGATACGATTCCCGCCGGCTCGAGGTCTACGCAAATGGTAGCACCCGCAGGGACCACGCTGCAAGCCGCCTGTGCCTGTTTCGACGCGCGGGAGCGGCGTCTTGCGGGCGGCGCCATCTCACTCGTTGACTTCCGGGATGGGCAGGGCTATGCTCACCGAGGGTCCCGCAGGGACCGCAGGCGCGGCGTCCGGCGGTGAGGCCCGCGCGTCAATTCCCCACGATAGGATTCAGAGACAATGAAGGCCCTCGTGTTGAAGTCGCCTGAGAACCTCGAACTGATGGACGTCCCGAAGCCCGTCGCGGGGCCGGGGCAGGTCCTGGTCAAGGTGCATAAGTGCGGCATCTGCGGCAGCGACCTGCGCTACCTCGCGGGCGAAAACCCGTGGGCCAAGCATACGCTCGGCAAGAACATCCCGAACCCGCCGAACATCATCCTCGGCCACGAGTTCGTCGGGACGGTAGTGGAAGCCGGCGACCCCTCCGACAAAGCGCTGGTGGGCAAGCGCGTGGGCGTGAACACCTTCCTTACCTGCGGCCGATGCCACCATTGCCGGAGCGGGCACGAGAACTTCTGCACGCAGACCAGGCACCTCGGCCACGGACAGGGCTGGGGCAAGATGGATCTCTATCCCGGCGGCATGGCGGAATACTGCCCGGCCTTCGCCGGCCAGGTCTACGAACTTCCCGAGGGCATGACGGACGAGCAGGCTGCGCTGCTGGACCCGCTGGTTGCGTCCGTGCACGCCGTTGACGTGGGAGGGCCGGGGCTGCTGGACAGCGTGGCGGTGATTGGAGCGGGGCCCATCGGGCTCCTGATCGTTCAACTGGCGAAGGCCCGCGGCGCCGCTGCCACATTTATCACGGACGTTGCCGAGCCGAACGTAGCTGTAGCCAAGCGGCTGGGGGCGGACCACGCGCTCAACGTCGCGGACGGCCGGGCGCGCCTGTCGGATGTGGTGGCGCGGGAGACCGAGGGCAGGGGGGTGGAGCGCGCCTTCGACACTGTGGGCTCGCACGAGACGATGCTCGAAGGGCTCCGCATTCTAACGACGAGGGGCGTCCTTGTGATGATGGCCACGAAAGAGGACGAGATTCGTTTCCCCGCCCTGATGCTCAGCGGCGAGCGCACGATCAAGACTTCGACGAACTCCCTTTACAGCGACTTCCCGCGCGCCATCGAGTTGGTGAGGTCGGGCCTGGTGAAGGTGGAGCCACTCATCACGCATCGGTTTGCGCTTTCCGATGGAGTGGCCGCCTTCGAGGTGGCGACCGACAAGGCAAGGACGGGTGCGATCAAGGTATTGCTGGACTGCCAGGCGTAAAGCCTGCGCTCCTGGCGTACACGCAGAGGCAATTTCTTGCTTATATTCTGCCTTTGGGCTACGGAATAGTGATTAGAGGGTGATATTGCCGCACCATCCAACCCAGACGCTGCGCCGACTTTCTCTCTGGGATGAGCGAAGACGGGCCAGGCATGAAGGCCAAAGGGACGTTCGTTAAGGTGCTCGTGGCCGCAGTGCTCGCCAGCGGCGCTTGGGGAGCGCTTGTGTTTGCAGCAGGCGAGGAAAGGACTTTTCCAAAGGGAGGGGCCGCTTCTATGCCAACGGAGCCAAAGGGCGAAGAGGTTGATTGGGCTGCACGCTTCGAAGCCAAGCTTGCGGAACTCCGGGCGCGTGGCGAGCCCGTGACGTTCGAGGAGGTCATGGCGGGTCGGGTGAAGCTGCCTGACAGCGAGAATTCAGCGCTCATCTTCCTGCGGGCATTCGAAGCGCGTGACAGGACCGCCGACGGCCTATGTCTGTTTATCGGCTTCGTGGGAGAGTTCCCGGCGGATGCGGGCCTTCACCACCCGCAGGTTGTCCTTGAGGCTATGCGAGATTGCCTGCAGGCTAACGCGAAGGCGCTTTCCCTCATCCATGAAGGTGCCAGGCTCCCGCACGGGGTCTACCCCCTAAACGTCTCCGCCAATCCTTACGAGACGCTTATGGAACACCTGGCGCCTCTGAGGCAGGCGGCCCGCCTCTGTATCGTCGAAGTGGCGCTCAGCGCCCATCGGGGCGACGGCGCTGCCGCGGCAGAGAGCCTGTTCGCCATCAGGCGTCTCTCTTCCTCGATAGGCGGTTGCCCTTTCCTGATAGAGGGCCTGGTGCGGATCGCCGCGGACAGAATACTCGGCGACACGCTTGAGAAGACACTGGCCCTGTGCGAGATGCCACCGGAAAAACTTCAGATGCTATCGCGTGAGATCGCCGTCGAAGAGGCGGAAGCATCGCTGCTGGAAGCGATGCGGATCGAGCGGGCGGATGGGCACTGGATCTTCACGAGGACGAGGGAGGAAATCATGACGATGTTGCCGTCCGAGGCACAAAGATTCCCCCCGCGCGCTCTTGAGCGCGACCAGATGGCAAGAGACGCCCTCAGCTATCATGGTCACATAGACGAAGCTGTCCGCATTGCCGCCCTTCCTGACCGCGAGCAACTGGGCGAGGCGGCCCGTCTCGGCCGGCAGATCGCACAGACCCCACCTGAACTTGTCCTTACGAGCCTCTTGACCCCGGCCCTCGAACGCGCATTGACCGAGGGAGTCAAGGCCCGCACCCGGCTCAGAGTTGCGCGGGCAGGCCTGGCCGTCGAGCAATGGCGGATGAAGAACGGCCGTTGGCCTCAGCGGCTCGAGGATCTGGTGCCCGAGTTCCTGAACGCGGTGCCGCAGGACCCGTATTCGGATGGCACGATTGGCTACTCACAGACGGAGCACGGCGCCGTCATCCTTTACAGCGTGGGGCCTGACGGCAAGTACAGCGGCGGGCGTACGCAGGAGGAGGCGCCAGCTCATCAGCCCGAGGCATATGACCTGCTTTTTCGTTTGCTGCCGCCGAAGGAGCGTGGAGTGCGCCAAATCGTGGCCGCCGATTGGCGGGACTACGGGGGCACTACGCTCCTCCACAAGGCCGCTCGCGCGGGGGCCGCGGCGATGATCGAGCGGCTGCTGGCGGCTGGCCTGGACGTTGACGTTCGCGATTCGCACGGCCGAACACCCCTGCACGATGCGGCCCAGGCGGGGCAGGCAGAGTTCGCCCGACTCCTGATCGAGAAAGGCGCCGACGTGAACGCGAAGGACCGAATAACCTTCCACCTGGAGTATCAGGTCGGGGACGGGCCTGCGGCGCACCCCCTGCCGGACAAGGGCGGGCATCCGGAGGTGCGCGAGGTGGACAACTGGACGCCTCTCCATCTTGCTGCCATGGCGCAGCATGAAGGCCATCGGGACGTGGCGGAAGTCCTGCTGCAGGCCGGCGCAGACGTTAACGCCAGGGATGCCGCGGGCGAGACCCCCACACGGTTGGCCAGAAGAATGGAACACAACGCGTTGGCCGCCTTCCTGGCCGAGCACGGAGGAGTGGAATGAGGTCATGCCCACCGGCGGGGCGAGGTGCGAGCCGCACCGGCGGGCACATCGGTTACGGCAGATTCGAGAAGCCGGCGTCGGAAGAGACCGCTTCCGTGCGCATGTGGGGATTGACACCGATGCCTTATAGGGTTTATAAGCGCATAGTAGAGCACAGGGTTTATGCATAAAGGGAGGGGACGATGGCGCTGAGAATGCTAAAGGCGACCCCTGCCGGCAGACTGTCCGGGACAGGCAGGCATGGGCTTACCGCGACGGCGCGAGGGACACCGCTGCTCGTCGCCCTGATGTCGGCGATGTTGATCTTCTGCACATCCTGTGAGCCGATAAGCCGGCCTCAGCCGGAGCGCGCGACGTTGCCGAACGGAGTTACCGTGGAGTTACTGGGACGTTTCCAGAAGCTCCCCAACGGTGAGCCGGCGTGGGATCAGGGAGCCCCGGTAGGACGCTGCTGGATCACCCAGAGCGACAAGGCCGGCGTCCGGTGGACTGCGGAGGGGAGCAGTTGGCCGCACGTCAGGGTTTCGCGCAGCGAGGGCAAGTGGACGAACGCGGAGTTCGGTCCGCCCTTCAAGGCGAAGCTCCTTGCGCATGCCCGGGGCCCGTACCGGCCGGGGCAGCAGATAACGTTCGGAGTCGAAGTGACAGGCGTTGACAGGAAGGATTACGTGTTCACGCGAAACGGGCAGCGCCAGCGCGCTCCCCGCATGGTGATCCGGGACGAGTCCGGCAACCAACTGGGGAGCCTTGCCTTCCAATATGGCTGAGGCGGCACGTGCTCGGGCTCGTGGCGAGTCCCGATGAACGTGAAGGGCAAGGTCGTTGCAGTGCCGGTTGTGGAGACAGGGCCGTTCGAGTGCCAGGCCGAGGAATTGGTCCTCGAAATCCGGTAAGCCTGGCATGAGCTTACCTGTGGGCCGGTTGCGCCTTGACTTGACCAGGGTGCGGCCGGCCCATAGCATTGGGCATCAGCCCGCTGCTGGTGTTTGCCAATCGTGGGCCTTGGGGCGGCAGGAAGGCCAGCGGGCGACCGCGGCCCTCTACGGCCCGCTGTAATTGCCACCCTCAGCAAGAAAGCACAGTCTATGGAGCTATCCGGCAGTAGAGTCCTCATCTTCGCACTGCTCGCAGGTGCGGCGTTTCTCGTCGGGCCTGCGGCTGCCGCAGAAAAGGTCTTTGAAACGGGAACAGACGCCCAGACCGTCCAGAGGCTCAGACAGACTGTCAGCTACCTCATGTCATTGTCGGAGGAGGACATGCTGTCCATCGTGCCGGTGCAGTCGGGCATCTGCTTCACCGCCTGTCCCAACTGCGACATGAGCACGCAGGACCGCGGCAACTTCGCATGGTCGCCCGAACGGCCAGCTGAGATCGCGTGCAGGGACTGCGGCGCTAAATATCCGGGCAACCCGAAGTATCCGGACGACAAGGCGCTGGAGGTGGCGGGGCCAAAGGGCCCGCAGAAATATCCCTACTATGAGCGTCCCGGCGACAATTACCGGATATTCTTCCGCGCGCACGCGGATTACCTGGCGCGCGGCCACATGGCGAGGCAATGCCGGGCTCTGGCCGAGCTTTACTGGGCGACCCGCGACGAGGCGTTCGCCCGGCGAGGCGCGCTGATCCTTGTCCGGTTTGCGGAGGTCTATCCCGGGTACGCCTACCACTACGATAACCCGTTCCAGCAGAAGGTCTTTGCGCCGTGGACGCAGAACCGAATCGAACGCGTGCCGCCCTATCGGACGGCGAGGTGGGACTGGTGGGCGTACATGGACCTTTCGCTCGACCTGGTCCGAGCTTACGACTGCCTTCGCCAGTGGCCGGGACTCGCCCAGATGGCGGAGGGCCGCAGCATCGAGATGATCGAGAAGGACCTGATCGGTGCCATGGCAGACTTCGTGCTGGGCTTTGAAGAGAACTACAGCAATATGTCTCCCTTCATGTGGCGGGACGTCGTCTATGCAGCCCGAGTGGTCGGCAGGCCCCAATGGCTGCACGAAGCGGTTCGCCGCCTGCAACGCTTCACGGGAGAGAGGTTCCTTTACGACGGCCACTGGATGGAGACTTCCCCGAGCTATTGCGCCCAGGTCTTCGACAACCTCAGGGGCGTCACGGACGCGCTCGGAGGGTACGAAGATCCGGAGGGTTACGCGGACCAGGTGGACGGGCGCCGTTTCGATCGTTCCGTCATCGCTAAGATTCAGGCAGTGCGGGCCGATATGCAGCATGCGCTGGAGGCGCCCAGGTTCCCGAACGGACGGCTCCTGCCCGTCAACGACACGTGGTCAACGGGTACGAGGTCGCCAAGGTCGAGGACCGAGCCTGTGCTCGTGCCCGGTTTGGGCGTGGCCGTTCTGGGCGGCGGGGAGGGCGAACATCAGCTTCACGCCTACCTGAACTTCACCTCCGGGAGCGGCCATAAGCACAACGATGCGCTGAGCTTTGGGCTGTTCGCGTTCGGCAAGGAGCTGCTGCCTGATGTCGGTTACTCGCACACCAGGTACCGCGCGTGGACCCTGTGCACGATGTCGCATAACACCGTCGTGGTGAACGGCCGGGAGTCCCGCCTTGATTCCCGCCACGCCGGAAACCTCCTGAGGGCGTTTGTGACCGATGGTCGCGGATTCCACCTCGCCGAGGCGGAGAGCCTGACCGCCTATCCGGACGTTGTCACGCGCTACCGCCGGACGCTGATCGCCGTGGGTGAGGATTCTCGCGACGGCTACCTTCTCGATGTGTTTCAAGTCTCTGGCGGCGACCAGCACGACTACCTCCTGCACGGCAGCGCGGATGACGATTCGTCCGTCGTCATGAGCGGCGCTGAGATGACGCCGTACGACGGCACTCTGATGAATCCTGGCGTCGTATTCGTGCCTCCTAAGGGCGAGTCGGATAGAGGGGCGCCGGAGGCCGCCTATGGCTTCGTGCACGGGCTGGCGCAAGGACGCGCGGGCGACGTGGTCACGCTTGAGATGCGCCTCAAGGAGTCTCCCGAGATTGGGACGCGGACGCTGCTGTTTCCCGGGGAGCAGACCACTATCTTCCTAAGTCAGGCGCCCAGTGTCCGGCGTGCTCGCAGAGCTGATGCAGAGCTTGACAAGCACCAGGCCCCATTCTTCTGTGCGCGGCGGCAGGGCAAGGGCCTGACGAGCGTCTTTGCCGCAGTGCACGAGCCACTGAACGGCCAGCCGAAGATTCTCACGGCTTCAGTGATTCGCTCCGACGACGCCCTTGTCTTCGTCGTGGACCGTGGGCCGCTGGGCGAGGACTATGTTGCCGTAGCTCTGGACGGCCCCCCCGGCGTGAGCCATGGGCAGTTCTCGTTGGATGGGAGGTACGGCCTCGTCCGCCTTCGGAACGGCCGCGTCAGCGAGGCCCATCTCGTCGGCGGGACGCGCCTGAGTTATGGGGACTTTGGCTTGAGCGGAACTGCGGGATGGAGCGGCTCGATACGGGCGGCCGTTCGGGAGCGCAGCGCGGACTCAAGGGGAGCGTTCGATGTTAGTGAGCGGGTTGCGGCGAACGCCGCGCCCTGCACACTTCTTCTCCACCATCCCGACGGGACCGCCCACGGATACAACGTTGTCCGCATTGAGCCCACGACGGACGGTGCGCGGCTCTTTGTGCGCGAGGATCCGGGATTCGAGATCACACCCGAGGGCGAGACGCGGTTTGTGTGCTATCCGCAGCGAACGGTGCCGGGCAGCAAGAACACATACGAAATCCTGAACGCCGTGCACATGGCGCCGGAGCGGTAGGACCGCAGAGGTCTGCCGCTTGTTCGCGCTGATTGATACTGACTCGGGGAAGGGGGCTGGCCCATTCGGCAACCTCAGGGCCTGCAAGCTAACTGGAGATGTAGTCGAAGCAGATGAGGCGGAGGTCTTCGCGCGTTAGGGGCTGAGTTGCTCCGCTTGGCCGGACTTTGCCGGTCTCGCCATAGGTTTCCCGCAGACGCCGTACTTCATCCAGCAGAGGGCAGAGCTGACCTGTCTGCTGGTATTGCCTGAGAGCGGTCCGAAGCTCGCCGACCTGTGCACCCATCATAGGCACAGACAGGTAATTGAGCGCCGCGACCACGTCGTCTCGCTTGATGTCCGGGCGGTTCATCTGGTCGCGCAAAACTGTGGCAACGGTCATCTGGAGAGGGTCCGGCTTCGCAGGCGCCTTCTCCAGGGCCACCTGTGCCTTCTGTGATTCCATGATGTGCGCTACGAGCTTCTCCTGGATGTCGAAGACGTCGTAGTCTGCCACCACACGCGGCGTGTCGCTGTCGCAGGCAATGAGGTTTGCTATCACCCACCGGTTGTCAACGATCTGCCCCGTCGCCAGGTCGTAGTACCGCCAGAAGTGCTGACGCAGGCCGCCCTTGGGCTCTGCCCTGAAATAGAAGAACATTCCCCTCTTAGCCGGTCTGTGCAGTCCCGAGTGGATTCCGTCGGGAAGCTCCTCGATGGCGTCACGTCCTTGGGCGTCCAGGAAGTTCTTGAGCGTGCGAAGGAGCGACTCATTGCTGACCAACTCGGAGAAATCCTCTTCCTCTTCGATGACGGTGTTATCTTCTTCACGGATGCGGCGAAGCATGTTGAAGCTGCGCGGATGGACGGTTTGCCCGGCCAGTACTGGCTCGTCCAACAATCCCTGCGCATCAATGCTCGCCACCTTCCGGTTGAGGCTCTCGACCAATCCCAGCAACCGCTCCAGCCCCTTGTCCGGGAACATGTTGTAGATGTACAGCATGTCGTGCTTCGACCCGATTCGGTCGCAACGCCCAGCCCGTTGCACCATCCGCGTAGGGTTCCAGTGCAGGTCGTAGTTCAGGACGCAGCCGCAGTCCTGGAGGTTCTGCCCCTCGCTCAGGACATCGGTCGAGATCAAGATGTCAATCTCCTCATCAGACCCGGCGATCTCCGGCTTGCCGTTGGCGACCGGCGCGAAGCGCTGGATGACACGGTCACGGTCGCGCGTGTCCGTCTGGCTGTCCATCCTGTGGAGCGTAGGCTTGCCGGCGGCATCGTGCCACTCTCGGTCTTCCGAGAGCTGCCTGAAGACGTGGCGCGCAGTGTCCTTGAAGTACGAGAAGACGAGGACCTTCCGGCCCTTCAGGTCGGTCTTCAGGAGTTCCTTCAGTCGCTGAAGCTTGGCGTCCTCCTTGGCCAAGATGGGTCTCACGAGGTGCCATATCTCGGTGAGCGTGTCTATGTCTTCCTGCAGGTCGCGGCGCAACCGTCGGGCGTCGTAAAGGTCGAGGTCCACTGTTCCCAGACGAGCGAGGAACTCACGAAGCTCCTCAGTAGCGTCCATCTCCCGGGCGCGGGACGCCGGCACGGCGTCGTCCTCTTCGACCTCCGTTTCCACGTAGCGGAGCGCCTTCTGGAAGTCGGCGCTGGCGAGCAGCTTTCCATCCGCCAGATACTCGTCGAACGTCTTGATGAACTGCAGCGCTCGCCGCACGCTTATCCGGAATGCCTCCACGCTCGACTCGAACCGCTTCAGGTAGCGGAAGGCTTTGGATGGGTCGTCCAGGGCGAGGGTCTCGTGAACGTCCATCTGGTAGAAGCGGCTCGACATGGAGTGAGTCTTCGAGGAGTACAGCCGCCATAGCTTGCCGTTAGTGACGATGGCGAAGGGGACATCGCCCTGCTGCAAGAGGCTCACAACACGGGCGCCTGGGTTCTCCTCAGGTGTCTCGGCGTCGCGCTTGGAATCCTTTCCGTCTAGCAAACGGCCCCAAGGGTAGGTCAGACAAAGGCAGGTAGCTTTTCCATTCGTGCCGGCAGCGGAGTGAAGCTCGTAGTCCGGCTTGGGCGAATCATCGTCCCCGGCATTCACTGTCTTCGCTCGGAAACCGAGGGCCTCAAGCGTCGGCTCGAGCAGGCCTTTGCGAAGCTCGGCCTCAGTCTTTCCGGCCCAGCGGGCCTGCGCGCCCTCATACAAATGCTGTAGCTGGTGGAAGACAGGCTTGAAATCCTCCTCCCACTCCGGCATGTCGGGAAGGCGCTCGGAAAGGTAGTAGTCGCTGAAGAGGGCACGGTTGTCGAAGTGTTCTTCGGACCATTCGGCAGTGTCGAACGCGCTGAGGAGCTTGTCCCACTGGGCATAGGCGTCAGCCTCGGTGTAGGTCAGGCGCCTGAGGACGCGCAGGGCGACCCGGCCAGGATTGCGACGGTCCACGGACAGGACGCGCGGGCGGGCCTTGACTTGTTTCTGGGCCATCCCGACCGAGGGCTCGGGTGGCAGTACCTGTACGAGGACAAAATCCACGCGCTCGTAGTCGCTCGTCAGGACCAAGAGGAAGTCGCCCGAACGGCTGCGGAGGCTGTTGACGATGGCACGGGTGTGGGCGACCGTGACGGACTTCAGTTCGACAAGGAGAACGTAGAGATGGCCCTGCTGGACTGCGACGGTTTCGATGTGGGTGACGGCGCGCTTGAGGCTGTCGGCCGTGATGCCGAAGCTCTCGGCGCGCTGCTCGGTGCGCTCGCCGGCGTCGTAACCAAGGTATGCAAAAAACGCGGCGACTGCGTCGTGCGATGCAAGCCCCTGCACCTGTTCCCTGGTAACCTCGCGGTCGGTCAAACGGCCTGAACCACCTTCTTGGGCGCTGCGATTCATCTTTCGGACTTTCCTCCGCCGTGAGCAACCAGTACGGTCGTTGCCCACTGCTGCCAGCACCAGTATAGAGTGAGGACGAAGAAAGTCAAGCGCGAAACGAAGCAGGTGCCGATCCTGATTTCATGCACCGGCGCCGGGGATTCGGGTCTCAACGGCAATTAGAAATGTCCGGTTGCAGCTTTGTAGTTTCCGCGCCTCAGGTAAGGACCGACTCGCCCTCCCCCGCTACCTTTTCTCCTTCGCAGCCCATGGCGAACAAGGATAGCCGCCCAACCTGAAACCTGAAACTTGAAACCTGAAACTCGTGGACCTATCTGGGCCGCCGCCGCAACTGCTTGACCGTGCAACCGTTCCTTCCTACAATACGGCCCTTATGCATGCGGAGGGCGCCCACGTAGAGCCGGACATCCGCGGCCTGCTCGTCTCAGTGGTCATCCCCGTCTACAACGAACAGGATGCCATCGGGCAGGTCATAGACGAGGTGCGCCAGGCGATGGACCCCTCCGGCCATCGCTACGATATCCTCGTCGTTGACGACTGCTCCACCGACAATACGGCGCAGGTAGCACAGTCCAGGGGAGTGCGGGTCGTGCGACGGGCAGTCAACGGCGGCTCGGGCTCATGCCGGAAGACCGGCATCCTCGCGGCGCACGGCGACATAATCGCCATGCTCGACGGGGACGGCAGCTACACGGCGGCGGATATCCCGACCCTCCTGTCCTACATGCCGGCTTACGACCAGGTGAACGGCGCGCGCACCAGCGAGGAGGGAACTCACAAGTGGCTCCGCGCCTCTGCCAAGTACGTCATCCGGCAGCTCGCCTGTTACCTGACAGGCGCGCGCATACCCGACCTCAATACCGGCCTGAAAGCGTTCCGCCGCGACGTCATGTTGCAGTACCTGTGGGTGCTCCCGCGCGGCTTCAGTTGCGTCACCAGCATGACGCTCGCTTTCCTCTGCAACGGTTACGCGGTGAAGTACGTTCCCACCGCCTACCGCAAGCGCCTCGGCCAGTCCAAGTTTCACCCCGTAAGGGACACGTGGAATTACCTGATGACGGTCGTGCGGATGATCATGTTCTTCGCGCCGCTGCGGATATTGGGTCCCCTCGCCGCGCTGTTCTTCGGCACGAGCATGATCACGGGGGGCTACCACTTCTTCATCCACTCGCGCCATACGCTGCAGGAAATGGACATCATCCTCTTCGTTGCGGGCGCCGCCGTTCTCACGATTGGCATGCTGGCGGAGCTGATGGTGCGGCAGCGCGTCACCAGCGACCGGGAACTCCGCTATTGGCGACGGATATACCATGAGGATGAAGCCTCCCTGTAGCGCAGCGGCGCTCTACGCGTGGCTCGGGCTGCGGAACGTGCCGCGCCTGGTCGCCATGGTTGACCGCAACCCGCTGAGCCGGACGTACGGCTGTTTCGACCGGCAGTTCTGGCACTACCGGACTGCCGACTTCCCGTGCGGCATGAACCAGGAGTTCGGCCTGCCGCTCGCGCTCGCCTACGCACACGAGTTGCCGGGCAGCCGATGGCGCGGCGAGCCGCGCCTGCGCGAGCTTGCCCTGGCGGCTGTTGATTTCGCGCGGCGCTCGGCGCACCGCGACGGCTCCTGTGACGACTACTACCCCTTCGAGCGCGCGCTCGGTGCAACGTGCTTCGCACTCTACGCCTGCGCCGAGAGTTGCCGCATCCTCGGCTGCACCGACGGCGCGCTCCTTGAGCATTTGGTGCGGCGCGCCCGGTTTGTGAGCGCTCACCAGGAAACCGGGCGGCTGAGCAATCACCAGGCGCTCGCCGCGCTTGCGATGTTCACTGTTTCACGTCTGGCGCGCGCGCCCGAGCTGGAGACCGCCGCGCGCGACCGCGCCGAGCTGACGCTTTCGTGGCAGGACCCGGAAGGCTGGTTCGTGGAATACGAGGGCTGCGACCCCGGGTACCTGACGCTTTCCATTGATTTCCTTGCGAAACTGCGCGATGCCGCCGGCTGGGAATTTCTCGACGAACCGCTGGAGCGCGCCGTGACGTTCGCGCGCGATTTCGTGCATCCCGACGGCTCGTTCGCAGGCGAGTACGGCAGCCGCAACACCTTCAACTACATGCCGCACGGATTTGAGTTGCTTTCCGAGCGGGTTCCTGCCGCCAGGGAGGTAGCTGACGCGTGGCTCTGGGGCGTCATCGAGGGCCATCAGGCTGCGAACGATGACGACCGCATCTTCGTTCATCCAGCCTTTGACCAGATCCAGGCCGCGTGCACGGTCCTGGAGCGCGGGGACCGCCCGCTCCCTGCGGCGCCACCGAGCATGCGAGCGGGCGTTCGCCATTACGAGCGCGCGGGCCTGTTGGTGGTAGAGCGCGGCGGTTTTCATCTCGTGATGGCGTTGCGAAAGGGAGGCGTCTTCAAGGCCTGGCGCGCCGGGCGGCTGATTGCGAGCGACACGGGCTTCGTGGCGTCACCCGCCGGAGGCGGGCGAATGCTCGTCAGCCACCTCAGCCACCAGGTGGGCGGCACGGACGCCCAGGCGGTGAGCGAAGTGGACGCGAGGAGCGGCAGGGCGCGCGTGATCGCGCCGCTCGGATGGGCGAGCCGGCAGTTGCCCTCGCCGCTCAAACAGGCGATCTTCCGCGCCGTGACCGGCTCGCTCGGCCGCGTCGCGCCGAACGTGGTGCGCGGCGCGCTCCAGCGCGCGCTCATCACGGGCAGCCGTCCTGCGCCCTTCACGCTCCAACGCGAGGTCAACTGGTCCTGCGACCCGCCGACGGTCACGGACACGCTCCTGGCGTCGCCCGGCGCGCCCGCTTTGTCGAAGCTCTATCGCTCGACGGACGCAACGTCCATCTACGTGGCGACGTCAAACGCCGCTCAGGAAGGCGCAATGCTCCCCTGGGAAGACCTGAGCGAGCATCTGCCCGGGCTGCGCGAGTCGGGCAGCATCACCATCCGCCGGGAGCTGAGCGCATGAAGAAAGGGACGCTCAAGCTGCTGCTGCGGGCGGGCGCGCTGCTGCTCGGCCTGGCCATACTTATCGTGTTGCTCCGAAGGGTCGGCTGGGCGGAGCTTCGGAGCGTCATACGGGCGGCCAACCCCGCGCTGTTAGCGGTGGCGTTCTGCTTCTTCATCCCGCAGGTGGCCGTAATGGCCTGGCGATGGCAGCTCATCGGCGGCACCGTGCAGAAGCTCTCATTCTATGACTCCTGCCGGATGGTGCTCTCGGCCTCGGCGCTGAACGTGGTGCTCCCGAGCAAGCTCGGGGACATCTGCAAGGGGTTCATGCTGGGCGGCGGGGGCGGCACGGACGTGGCGCGCGGGCTCGGGCTCGCCGCGCTCGACAAGCTTCTGGATATCCTCGGGCTGGCGGCGGTGCTCGCCATTGCGGGCGCGTTCGCCGCAAAGCCCGAGCCGTGGGTGTTCGGCTTCTGGGCGGCGACGAGCGCCGGCCTGTTGGTGCTCCTCTTCCTTCTTCACCGCGCGCGTCGAATAGAGACCACCCCCCGCCACAAGGTCATCGGAGCCATTGCCCGGGGCCTGAACGCCGCGATCGAGGTGCGGCACCACAGGGCGGCGTGGTTCGGCTCGCTCGGGCTGTCGTTGCTTCTCTGGGTCCTGCACATAGGGCAGATATTCATCTTCTACCAGGGCGTTGGGACGCACGCGCCGGCGACGGCGATCTGGAGCCGAGTGCCCATCGGAATCTTCGTGGGCCTCCTGCCTATCACCCTCGCCGGCATCGGCACGCGGGACGGCGCCCTCTTCCTGATGATGGCGCCGTGGGACCCGCGGCCCGTTATCGCGTGGCTCGGGCTGTTCTGCACGCTGCGCTACGTCGTTATGGCGCTCTTAGGTGTGCCGGCCATAATGGGCCTCGGCTCCGTGCTCACGGCGTCGCTGCGGGCCGGGGAGTTGCCGCAGCTTGCCGCAACCGATAGTGGAGAGTGAGGGGGCCCCGAACGTGACACAGCCGCAGGTGACAGCGCAGGAAGAGCGCCCTCCACGGGCGGTGCCGGCCATCGTCCTGGCGACGGTTCTGGTCTGCTCGGGCCTCATCATGTGGACGGCGTACTTCGACGAGTGGCTATCGCCCTATATCTTCGACGGGGACGCCGAGCAGCACGTCTGGTGGACGTATAGATGGTCGGACCCGGAGCTATTCCCCCGCGATCTGATCTATGATTTCTTCTCCCTGCCGATCTTTGCGCCGCTCGGGTATCAGGCCGTCTACCGTGTGCTCGTGCCATTCGTTGACGCAGAGAAGCTGAGCAAGGCGTTGCCGGTGCCCCTCATGGTCTTCTCTGTGCTGGCCTGCTTCGTCGCCTTCCGGCGCTGGTGCAAAGGAGGTTGGCTCGGGCCGACGCTGGCGACCTTCCTCTTTGTCCTGATCTGCACCCGCTACTTCAGGGGCGGGCTGCCGCGCTCATTCGCAATGCCCGTCGTGGCCGCTTTTGCGTGGCTGTCCACGTCGAGGCGGGTCTGGCCCCTGGGCGTGGGGCTGTTGATTGCGGTTCTCTTCTATCCGCCGCCAGTGACGGTCCTGGGACTCACATCACTGGCAATCATCTTCTGGCGTTGGCGGCAAGGCGAACTCGCGATGAAGGATTTGGCCGCCTATGCGGCGATTACGATCCTGGCCGTTGGGGTATTCCTGGCGTGCTACACAGTCGGCAAGCCGAAATGGGTGGGGCACCGGCCGACTGCCGCGCAGGTGCGTTCCATGCCGGAGTTCTTCAGCGAGGAAGGCGGGGGCCACGGCCGCGGCGCCATGTTCGGGACTTCCCCGGTGGACTTCTACCTTACAAGCCAGCGCACCGGCCTCGGCATCCGCACGCTGTACCTGATGCCTCTGCTCGTCCTGGGCGTGGTCGTGGCCGCATGCAGGCGGTTCCGCGATGCGGTGCCTGCGCTGATTCCGGGGATGATCGTGGCCTCGCTGGCCCTCTTCATCGCGGCCCACATCCTGCTCCCCAGGCTCTTCTACCCAAACCGCCATGTACGATATACAATGCCGGTGCCGATCCTCGGCCTGACGGCGCTGATGATCACGTGGCCTGCCGGCGCCGTGGCGGCGCGCCGCCCGGGTGCGCGCAACTTCGGCCGCCGCTACTGGTGGCTTGCGCTACTGCCCTTCGTCTTGCTCACGGCCCACCGTATTGCGGGAGCGGTGCATGACGCTCGCACACTTCCCCCGCCGGATCCGTCAGAGGCGGCCGTCATCGAGTTCTGCCGGCAGACTCCCAAGGACACGCTCTTTGCGGGCCTGCCATCGCAGATGGATCCCATCCCGCTTTTGGCGAGACGTAGCGTCCTCGCCTCCCATGAGACCGCACTGCCCCACTACCTTGGCTATTACTCCCTGGTGCGTGCCCGGATTGAGGACGAGCTTCGGTTGCTTCATGCGACCTCGTGGCCTGAAGCCTTGGGGATAGCAGGGAAGTACGGGGTCGGCTACGTGATCGTGCCGCGGGATTTGCTGGACCCGAAACGCCCTCTTGCCTCGCCTCCGCACAGGGAGCTGGACGTGGAGCTGAGGAAGCAGGCGGAGTCCAAAGGAGCCGTCATGCTGAACCCGCCGCCGGGGCGCCGTGTGCTGAGGACGGAGCGGTACGACATCGTAGACGTGCGCGCCCCTGGCAAGGGCGGCGCGACACCCTCCTCGTCGCCCTCTGGCGACCATTTCTTGAAGAATTCCTACTGAGGTTTGCGGGAACAGGCGATTCGCCAGCCTGACAGCCCACCGTCAAGCAGCCTGCTATCTTCGGAAATGGTTTCACCATTGCATACAATCCTCAGTAAGAATCCTGCACCCTTTTGGTCTTGCCGTGGCATATATACATAGGAGTTCCTTCAGGACAGGGCGCCCATGCAGCGTGACGAACTTGAAACACTCGTTAGGTCCCATCAGGCGGGACTCTTTCGCTACGTCCGTTTCCTGGGCGCGGATGGCCACGCGGCAGAGGATATTGTGCAGGATGTCTTTATGGTCGCCTTCCGCCAGGCGGGCCAGGTTCCAGCGGGCAACATGACCTTGAGGGCGGCGTGGCTCAGGGGCGTTGCGCGAAGGCTTTTCCTTCGCCACTGCCGGGATTCGGCAAGGGGCACCGTGCCCGTGGATGAAGCGTCCCTGGAGCGGGCGGAGGACATCTGGGCGGCTGAGTTCCTGCGCGGCGGGGACGGCTTTGACTACGTCGAGGCGTTGCGCAAGTGCCTGGAGGAACTCTCCCCGTCGCAGCGGCGGGCGATCAACTTGCGGTATGCGGAGAAGAAGCCACGCTCGGAGATGGCCGCGCTCTGCGGCATGACGGAGAACGGGATCAAGTCCCTCCTGCAGCGGATCAGGCGCGTCCTCGGCGACTGCGTCCGCAGGAAGCTTGCTCTGGAGACGGGCACATGAACGCCGGCAACAGAGGCGAATGGACTGCACAGCACGACAGGTTGGTGGACGTGCTCCTTGCGGAAGTCCTAAGTGCAGAAGAGCCGCCTGACGTCACGGCCCGCGTTCTGGGCCACCGCCGGGCGCGCTATGCGCTGCCGCTGCTGGCGGCGGCGGCCCTGATCCTCGCGGGTCTGATGGTGACGCTCTTTGCCCGGACGTTCGCTTACCCGCCGCCGAAGGGTTCGGGGGCTTACACCGTTGTCGGAGGCGGCGAACTCCGCCGCGGCAGCACGCTGAGGACAGCGGACGGCCAGGCGACGGTGACTCTCGGGGGCTACTGCCACGTGGAGGTCGAGCCGCAGAGCAGCCTTCGGATTGAGGGAGCGAAGAAGTCGGAGGAAGTGTTCCTGGAGCGGGGGGGCCTGGCATGCGAGGTGGACCGGCAGGTCGGAGCGTTTGCCGCGCAGACGGAGGCGGGGCAGGTCTCAGTGACTGGAACGAAGTTCATCGTGCGCGTCGTTGAGGGAGGCAGCGAGGTGAAGGAGAGTAGGATGTTCGTGAAAGTAATCGCAGGGTCAGTGCTCGTAAGCGGGGCCTGGGGCGAGTTAGCCCTGGGGGCGGGCGAGGAGCGGACCGTCCCCGAAGCCGGGGCCGCTGCGGCCGAAACCCCCAAGCCCCAGCCGGCCCAGCCGAAGGCCTTCAACTCTGCGGTTGCCTTCGACGTGTACGCGGTGGTTGTGGAGGGTGAAGAACGCAAACTTGTCGGCAAGACCCCTTCCGAGGTGCCGCTCACGATCCCGTCCTGCCAATGGTGGTTCGTTGAGCCACTGCCTCCCCTTGACATGGAGAAGGTGCAACAGGAGGTCGAGGCGCAGAGGATTCCGGGACTGATCCTTGAAGATGCGACGGATGCGGACCTGGAGTACCTTAAAGGGCTGACGGCATTGCGGTACCTCGGCCTCGCGGGTACGCAGGTCACCGACGCGGGCCTGGAGCATTTGAAAGGGCTGACGGCGCTGCAGAGGCTCGAGTTCCTTGGAGCGCGGATCACGGACGCTGGCCTGGAGCAACTGAAGCCGCTCACGGCGTTGCGCAAACTGAACCTCTCGGAAACGCAGGTCACGGACGCGGGCCTTCAGCATCTGAAGGGGCTGACGAGGCTGCGGGACCTCGACCTCCGCTCTACGAAGGTAACTGACGCTGGGCTGGAGCACTTGAGTGGGCTGACGGAGTTGCAGACCCTCAACCTTTGCTACACGAAGATCATCGGCGCGGGCCTGGTGCACCTGAAGGGACTGACTGCATTGCGGCAACTCTGGCTCTCGAATACCGAGGCCATGGACCCGGGCTTGGAGCATCTGATGGGACTGAAGGACCTGCAGTTGCTGTACCTCCGGGGAACCCAGATCACAGACGCTGGGCTGGAGCACCTAAAGGGGCTGACTGGGCTGCAGCACCTCGACCTCATGGGGACGCAAGTGACGGATGCGGGTTTGGTGCATCTGAAGGGACTGACGGCGTTAGTTGGTCTTGACCTGACGGATACGCAGGTTACGGACGTAGGCTTGGAGAACCTGAAGGGGCTGACTGCGCTTCGGGGGCTGGCGCTCTCGGATACACAGATCACCGACTCGGGCCTGGAGCACCTGAGGGGGCTGACGGCGTTGCAGGGACTGGACCTGCGAAATGCGGCGGTCACAGACGTCGGTCTGGAGAACCTAAAGAGGCTGACGCTGTTAGAGCATCTGGACCTGTTCGGGACGAAGGTTACGGATGTGGGCTTGGAGCACCTGGAAGGGCTAAGTCGGTTGAGGTACCTCCTCCTCCCGTCGGACATTGGCGACGTGGGTTTGGCGCACCTGAAGGGGCTAACCAGCTTGGAGTACCTCAACCTTACATCGAACACGAAGATCACGGACGCAGGACTTGCGTGTCTGAAGGGGCTGACCACATTGCAGGTGCTCGGCCTCGTCGAAACGCAGGTCACGGACGCTGGCTTGGAGTACTTGAAAGGCCTGACCGCTTTGCGGCAACTCGCGCTCTCCTATACGCCGGTTACCGATGCTGGCCTGAAGCACCTGACGGGGCTGCGCGGGCTTCAGTATCTCGACCTGCAAGGAACCCGAGTCACTGACGCGGCTGTTGAGCAACTCAAGAAGTCACTGCCCAACGTGAAGGTGACGACATTGACGCCGGGAGCAGTTCCTCAGGCAACGGCGGCTCCGCCACTGCCGGAGGGGCCAGCAGGCCTATATGGCGCCGCCTTAGCAGGCAATAAGGGGGAAGTGGAACGATTGCTGGCCGGCGGCGCTGATGTGAACGGGCGTGGCCCGGGCGGGCGGACGCCTCTGCACTATGCGGCGGAGCAAGGGCGCCTGGAGGTCGTGCAACTCCTTCTGAACAAAGGCGGCGACGTGAATGCCGAGGATCAGCGGCGCTCTACACCTCTGCACCTGGCCGCACAGGGAGGTCATCGGGAAGTGGCCGAGGCGCTGCTGAAGGCCGGCGCAGAGGTCAACGCCGTGGACGGGGAAGGCTGGACCCCCACGGGCCGCGCCACGCAGGCAGGGCATACGGAGCTTGCCACCTTCCTGGCCGAGCATGGCGGGGTGGAGTAGGGCTCTGCTCCCGGCCTCAGCGCGCGGGCGACAGCCTGGCGGCCCATCATCGGGCTGCTGCGCCATGCGTAGAAGGTATTCCCCGCGGCTTCTTGCTTATATTCTGCCTTTGGGCTACGAATAAGAAGGTGCAGGGTAGTACGACCGCCCCGTGGATGCGGAGGTGCGGGGACATATATCAGCCACTGGTGACGCTGCCCTGAAGCAAGGGCAGGCAGGGCAGGCATGAGGGCCAAAAGGATGCTGGCCAAAGTGCTCATCGGCACAGTGCTCGCCAGCGGTGTCTGGGGTACTGCGGCCCTGGCGGCAGCGACGCAGGCCGCCCCGCCTTCGCCAGCCGAAGCACAGAAAGGAGGGCCGGCCATGCGGCCGAACGAGCAGGTCCCATCTGCACAGAGCGTGGTGCTGCCGGATGACATCCGCGCGGCCCTGGAGCATAGCGCCGAGCAGTTGAGCCCCATCATGGTGTCGTGGACTCAACACTTCCAGACGCCGCTGCCGCCCGATGAGGCCCTCGCCAAACTGGACCTGCTATACCGTGACGATCACACCTTCTTTGCCGAGCAAGTACCCAAACGCATTATCTGGCAGGACGGAAAGATATACTCCTGGGAGAAGTCCCTGGGCCGCGACGGCCGCGGCACTGTTTACCTCTCAAGCGAAAGCTGCTTTGACGGCAACGTCTACTACGTCGGATGCCCGGATGGGGTGCTTCCGGACGGCACCCCTGCGCCCCAACTCATCAAGGAGCTGGTCTCGCGGATGGCTGAAAAGGAGCCTGAGGCCAAACGCTTTGCGTTGGAGTACTTCGATGCAATTGGGCTGCGGCTTCCCGTTAGTACGGAAGACCTGAACGCCAGGAGAGGCGGCAGGTCCGAGATTCTGTGGCTCCTGGACGGCGGCGGCCGCCTTGCCGCCGTCGAGGATGTTGAACTCAACGGGCGCAAGGCCACACGGCTTACGCTCCTCGCACCAAATCCGGAGCGCCGCAAGGCCGACAGGATAGATTTGGCGAAGTCCGAGGAGTTCATGCGCGAAACAAAGCAGGCGGAGGAGTTCATCCAGCGGGAGCTTGCGGCGATAATCCGAATGCGCGCCCTGCCTGCAACGAAGGTTTTCATCTTCTACCTTGACCCAGAGATGCAATATGCCGTGCGACGGTTGGAGGAGCGCTACGAGGATGGCACGCTCCTTTTGCACGTGAACAACGAGCAGTTTCAGAAGCTGGAGGCACGGGACCTCTGGCTTCCCCGTTTGTGCAACTTTGACTATTACACGTGGCCAAGCATGGCGGGCACTGTGCTCAAAGAGCGAATCGTCAGCCGCGTCATAGAAGTCGCAGGAGTGGCCCTTAATCGCGTTCCGGACAGCCAGTTCGTGCTGAACTACACTACGCCAGGGTCCGTTATCACCGACCGCTCCGTCCCCGGAAACCCGGCGGGCGTGACTTTTGAGATCCTGCATCCCCTTCATGAAGCAGCGTCCGCAGGCAATAAGGCTGAAGTTGAACGGTTGTTGGCGGAAGGAACTGACGTGAATGCCCGGTGGCGGGCTTGGCGGACGCCTCTACATTACGCGGCTCGGAGTGGGCGTCTTGAGGTCGTCCAGCTCCTTCTGAACAAGGGCGCCGACGTAAACGCCGAGGACGAGGAGCGCCTTACGCCTTTGCATCTGGCGGCCTATGGAGGCCATCGGCAAGTAGCTGCGGCGCTGCTGAAGGCTGGCGCAGAGGTCAACGCCGTGGACGGGGAAGGCTGGACCCCCGCGGGTCGTGCCGCCCAGGCGGGACATACGGTTCTCGCCAAGTTCCTGGGCGAGCACGGCGGGGCAGAGTAAGGTTCAGCCTGAAGTCCATGTCCAAGAATCCCTCAAAGGGCCGCTCCAAGGAGAATCTCCTTTCTCAGGCCATGATTAGCGTCCGGCCGGCGCCGCGCTTCATTGGCTCATCCTGGTCCAGAGCCGGGAACCTCGGGAACTTTTTGGGCTGGCGGACGTCCAAGAGCTGAGTATGCCCACGCCGGGAAAGGGGAGTAACGATGGCAGTGCGATTCGCTATCGGATCACTCGTTCTGGCCTTGCTGTTCTCAGCCGCCGGTTGTGTCCACCCGGCGAGAACGGCAGAGCCGCAGCTCACCAGGGCCGAGGCCATAGGCATTGCGGAGGCAACGGCCCAACATGCAGGCTATGATCTTCAGAAGTACAATATGACCGGCTGTGACTATGAGTCCCTGCACAGGGACCACACGTGGACCGTTTCCTTTGCGCTCAAACCACCTGGGCGACCAGGCGGGCATTTCCTGGTGTGGGTTGATGATTGGACCGAGAAGGCGGTATTGATGCCGGGGGAGTAGAATGGCCAACATGTCGGATGCAGGCGGGTCGAATCGCTCGTGCATGTTTCGGATAGTCAACCGTGAGGAGAGGGAGATGAGGAAAGGTATCGCCGGAGCTTGGGTCATGTGTTTCGTTGGCTGGGCCTGCGTCTTTGCGGTGCCCGGTTTCGCGCAGGCGCCGGACCAGGGTCCGGCCCCGCCGGCGCGTCCCCAATTGCTGCTGATGGGGGGCGACGCCCCCCCAGGAGCATTCATGGTGGTGGGCCCGGGGCAGCCTCGGCCGGGCACGCGTCCCTGGGGTCCCGAACAGGCGACCGGCGCTCCTGACACGGATCGAGCAGGCGACATTCCGACGGCCTGGGCCTCGCTGGAACCGAATGCCGGAGCCGAGTGGCTGCAGGTTGACTATGATCAAGCAGTGACCATATCTGAGGTCCGCATAAGGGAGAGCTTCAATCCGGGCGCGGTCAGCAAAGTCGTCGCCATTCTCCAAGACGGGAAAGAGCACACGTTGTGGGAAGGCTTCGATCCCACCATTGACGCCCCACCCAGAGAACCGGGTCGCCATCCCCCGGTGTTGCGGGAAGGCTTCGATCCCACCATTGACGCCCCCGCTGATTTCGTGGTCAAGGCAGAAGGGGACGTCGTGAGCAAGTCAATAAAGATATACCTGGACACTACCCGAAAGGACGGATGGAACGAGATAGACGCGGTTGAACTCGTTGGCAAGGATGGCAAGCGGCAGTGGGCGTCGCACGCAACCGCAAGCTCGACGTATGCAACATTGACAGAGAGACGTATGGGCGAAGTCCAGATTGCGCCTGAACCCATGGTGCCGGGCCCACTCGTATTCGGGCCCCGAATCCTTGATGCGTTTGCCAACATCGGGCAGAGGCGCGTCACCGTATATTTGGAGGGAGGCAGGGCCGTCTCCGGAACGTTTGCGCGGGCTGCCGGCGGGTTCATCGTGATAGAGCAGCCGGAGGCACACAAGACGATGATCGTGAATGTCCAGAAGATAGTCTACCTCGAAACAGCAGAGTAACCCGACGACGAATGGACGTAGCCGCAGGCCCGGTCAACGACGCGCTGCGGCGGACTCGGCGCCCCTTACCGTCCTGTGCCGGCGTTTTACGTCTTGCCCCTGGCGGCTTTGCGTGTTATAGTAAGCGCCCGAGGGGACTGAATCCAGGGGTGCCGTCCCGTGTCCGAAGAAGCTCGCTATCTTGCACACCGCGAGAGCTTCCGGGTGGCGGAGGCCGTCCTGGCCGCCGTGCGCAGGCAGTGCCCCGCGTACACGGATGAGGATGCCGTGTGGCAGGCTTTTGTAGCATGGTCAGGCAAGTCCAAGGCGGACTACCTGCGGGGCATTCGCTCCAGCGGCAACCTGATCTTCTACGGCGTCCTCCAGGACCTCTACGACTTCGCAGCCCGCGCCTGCCACGATGACGTGACGGTGCCCTCCGGCGAACGGCTTGCCGAGGCCCTGCTCGAGCAGCACATGCCGGACATCCTCCAGTCCACGCTCTTCCGCGCGGGGACACTGCGGGAGAAGCTTCAGTGGCTGGTCAGCCGGTTCTTCGCGGGTGCCACAGGCGAGGTCTATCGCCTCGTGTTCGAACCCCGGCCCGAAGAGGGTCAGCTCCAGATCTCTGTGGCTTACATGCACGAGGCTGAGATCGCCGAGCACCTGAGGCGGAGCGGACACAATCCCGAGCGGGCGTTCGCCAATAGCTTCGGCGTCATGCGCGGGGCACTGCTTGCGCTGGCGATGCGCACGGTCCACGGCTTCCAGCCGGAGCAGTTCGAGTGCGAGTTGCGGGGCCTGAGCGGAACGTTCATCCTGCGGCTAACCGAGAGGAACCGTTTCCACTACGAGAACTTCATTGCCATCCTGCTCGATTACGTGCGCAAGCTTTACGAGCGAAAGGAACTCGCCGACAAGGCCGACTTGACCGGCGCGGACTTCCCCCGCAGCGCCCTTATGCAGCAGACGTTGGTCAGCATCCGCAAAGCGGCAGCCTCTGACGAGACGGTCCTGCTGCGCGGGGAGTCGGGCACGGGCAAGAGCTACTATGCGCGCGCAATCCACGACACCAGCGCCCGCCGCAGTGGCCCGTTCGTGGAAGTGGGCCTGACGTCGGACGTGGGCACCGAAAACCTGATTCAGTCCAACCTCTTCGGCCACGTGCGGGGTGCCTTCACCGGGGCCGACGAGGAGAAACAGGGCCTGTTCGCGCTCGCCGACGGGGGCACGATCTTCCTGGATGAGATCGGCGATGCGTCCCCCGACATGCAGGCCAAGCTCTTGCGCGTCCTCGAGAAGAAGAGCTTCAAGATGCTCGGCGGCACCCGGGACATCACCGTGGACGTGCGCGTCATTGGCGCCACCAACAAAGACATCGAAGGAATGGTGGCCGAGAACAGGTTCCGGCAGGACCTGTATTACCGGATTGAGGTCATTGACATCGTCCTGCCGCCGTTGAGGGAGCGGACGGAAGACGTGCCGGCACTCGTCAGGGCTCTCTTCGCCAAGGTCTGCCGTGAGGCCGGCCGGCAGGACAAGCGGCTATCGGACGACGCCTTTCGCGCACTGTGCGGCTTTGGATGGCCGGGGAATATCCGCCAGTTGGAGAACGCCCTGCGGCACGCCGTGGCGTTCTCCGAGGGAATGACGGTGGGGGTGGCCGACCTGCCGGAGGCGATCCGATCCGCCGCGCACGTGTCCGGCCCGGAGTCCGGGCGAGCCGTCGTGGATGCTGATGCGCTGGAGCGAGTCCTATCGGCAACCGCGCCCCCATCCGGCCGACCGCCGTTCGAATGGGAGGGCCACGTGGACTATGCGCGACGCAAGTACCTCCAGGCCCTGATTCGGCACCACCGCGGCAACCTCAGGAAGATAGCCGAGCACTGGGACAAGTCGTCGGAGAACACCCTCCTGAAGCTGGTACGGCAGTTCGGCCTGGAACAGGAGCTACGGGTCGCGAGGAAGGCCGGCCAGTAGCTCCCAGGCTCAAGTTCTGCGGCCAAACCGATCCGCTGCTCAAAAACTGCGCCTTTGTCCGAGCACCCTCCTGTCGCCGCGAAAAAACGCGGCAACCGCATCGCCTTAATGCTGTGTGAGTTACGCCGACTTCCCCACCTGCGTGCCAGTCCCCAACCTTTGTCGGCTTACCTGTTGCTCCTCGACCGCATGACGCGCCCAGCTGGCGGTTGCGCCGGATGCGGCTTCTGACAGGTCCGTCGAAGGTGGTGGAGCCCATGCTCAGCACACAGCTACTCAGGAACTGGGTCGAGGACGCTGTAAGGGTCAGGCTGCAGAACCATCCCTTGCTCAGGCCCCTCATCCTGGCCTACTTCGTGACCTTCAGGTGCAATCTTCGCTGCCTCTACTGCGATTACGCCAGCCAGGAATACGCTGCTCGCTACCCGGATGCGCCCACCGCGGAGGCAATGGCCATACTCAGGATTTGCAGGGAAGGCGTCCCGGCCGTTGCGTTCTCAGGGGGCGAGCCGCTGCTCAGAGACGACATAGTCGAACTGCTCCGGTTCGCGCGCTCTGTGGACTACCGGCCTATCTCTCTTTTCACGAACTCCCTCATGCTACCGCAGAGGGAGCAGGTGCTGGACTACATAGATTTTCTGCAGGTGAGCCTCGACACACTGAACGGCGTAAAGCAGGATGCGCTGTGTGGTCGTCCGGGCGTGGGAAGCTGCGTCAAGGAGAACATCGAAAGGTATGCGCGCATGCAGACGCGGAAGCATTTCCGCATGAACATCAACGCGGTGATTGGAGTGCACAACCTGGATGAGGTCCCAGTCTTGCTCGACTTTGCGCGACGGAACGACGTGAGACTCACCGTCTGCCCGCAACTCGACGAGAAGGGCGAACCGATTCCCGCCTTGCGCACGGGCGAGACGGCCGCCAGGTACAGCAGGGCAATCCAGGCGCTCGTGGACAGAAAGCCGAAGGACCGCGTCATCCTGGATTTGATGCCGTTCCTGATGCACATTGCGGCCTTCCGATCTTTCCGATGCTTCCCAGCGCTTGCGCCACGCGTCTATCCGGACGGCACCTTCATCTACCCCTGCCCACGCCTGAGCCGGCGCAACCTCAAGGTGCTCCAGCTTGGGTCCTGGCGCTGGCTCATAGAGGCGGCGGGTGAAGGCGACGGCGTCTGCGAAGGCGGGTGCTTCCTGCCGTGCTTTCTGGAGACGTCATTGCTTGTTACACACCCCTTTTCAGCAGTGAGGGAGCTGACATGAAGAAGATAAGATTCACCCTCATATGCCCGGCAGCTAAGGCGTTCCGGGTCCATGACAGGAACGCAAGGCCTTCCCGAAGGATGAAGGTCTTTCGCTTCTCAATGCTCGGCCCGCTCTATGTGGCTGCTTCAGCACCGGAGTACGTGGAGACGACGATCGTTGATGAGAGCGTTGAGCCCGTTGACCTCGATTGCGACGCTGACGTCATCGGGCTGTCCTTCATGACCTTCAACGCGCCCCGGGCGTATGAGATCGCGGACGCGTTCCGGCGAAGGGGCAAGGCCGTCTTCTTCGGAGGCTATCATCCGACCCTGATGGCGCAGGAGGCGATCAGGCATTGCGACGCGGTCTGCATAGGCGAGGCGGAGCCCAACGTGCCACGCATGTTCGACGACTTGCGGCGGGGCCGGCTCCAGGAGTTCTACCAGGCCCCAGGCGAGCGGCTGGCGCCACTGCGGGTGGACACCGGGCTGATCCATAGGAACCAGTACGTGTCGTCAGCCGTTATCCAGGCGACCAGAGGCTGCTATGGCAAGTGCGAGTTCTGCTCCGTGAGCGCGTTCTACAACCATGGTTTCAAATCGCGCCCTGTGAAGGAGGTCGTCGCCGAGATCGAGTCCGTGGGAAGCAAGAGCATCCTTTTCATTGACGACAACATGGCGGCGGACGTTCCGTACGCCAAGGCGCTGTTCAGGGCGATGATTCCTCTGAGGAAGCACTGGTATGCGCAGATGGGCGTCAACGTGACCGGAGATGCGGAACTGTTGGACCTGATGGAGAGGAGCGGCTGCAGGGGCATCTTTGTGGGATTCGAGAGCGTGTCCCAGGACAGCCTCGACTCGGCAGCGAAAGGCTCTAACCGGGCGGCTTACTATAGGACGGCCATAGCGAAGCTTCACGAGCGTGGGATCGCCGTATTCGGCGCCTTCGTTATGGGTTTCGACACCGATGCAAGAGACATCTTTGCCCGCACGGGTGCCTTCCTGCGCGAGGCGAGGGTGGACGTGCTCCAACTGACGATGCTAACGCCTTTCCCCGGCACACCCCTCTTTGCCCGGATGGACAGCGAGGGCAGGATCATTGACCGGAACTGGGAGCACTACGATTTTGGCCACGTCGTTATCGAGCCGAAGAACATGTCCCGCGACGAACTGAAGGCCGGGCACGACATGATCATGACGGAATTCTACTCGTGGCGGGCCATTCTTCTAAGGTCCATGCGCCAGCTCAGCTACCTGCGCCCAAAAGAACTCTTCTACGCCCTTCTGCTTAGCATCGGCTATCGCTACAAGGCGGGCAAGGAAGGCTATTTCCTTTCAGCAAGAAGCCGCACGACAGCGGAGTCGCTTCCGCAAGTGGCGCCTGCACTATCGGAGGCCGTGGCGCTGCCAGGCAGAGGGCGACTCAAGAGTCGCGTATACCAGGAATGACGGAAGTTAGTTCGGGTACCGTCTCAGTGAGGGTGTGCCCTCACCACCCGCGCCTCCCGCGGTTCAGTACCCTGGTCGCCACGGCATGTCGGCCTCTGCCGGCGACGGGGCGCTCGCCTTCACCTCCGGCCGCGGACTGGCCGACGTTGTTGCGGCCTCTACCTTCACCCACTTCCCCGAACGTATCACCTCGGCAATCGCCTCGCCCCGCACGGGAA
>Ga0315282_10000344_pt1 | contig 93643 bp, 64 predicted proteins | sample YL17G07_20_MG_FD_203693 | JGI IMG/M metagenome (GOLD analysis project Ga0315282, IMG submission 203693) | Sediment microbial communities from Yellowstone Lake, YNP, Wyoming, USA - YL17G07_20 | ecosystem: Environmental > Aquatic > Freshwater > Lake > Sediment | place: USA: Wyoming | collected...
GGTCTCTGGGCGACCCGAGGTTCCTCATCCCGCGGGCGCGGGATTCGGAACGACAGGCTGTTGCGGCTGCGGTAGCTCAGGAGCCGGGACTAAGGCCTTTGGCCGCGTGAACCCGATTGAGATTTCATGCACCCCAGTTTGTTTGCCTGGATATGGTGACCCAGGCGGGAAGCCGATTGCGCGCCGGTCGCCGCGGGGAGTTCGAGTGAGCGCAGGTTTTGCTCTGGGCCGGCAACCCGCGCTCAACTCATTCGCTCGTATTCGCAGACCTTTCGTCCCATTCAGTTTTACCTCTTGACATGGGGCGTCGCGCCCGTATAATGATAGCTAATAAATGGGAACAATAGTTATCACCAGTCACCGAAGATTGGATCCGAGGCCGTGCCTGGCATACCTGAAATTAGGATGCCGGGCAATGAATGGAATCCCAACGCTGATGCCGCCGGGCGCTGCTGTGCCGGCGGGCCGCTGGTATACTGTTGAATGTTCTCTAAGTTGTACAAATCGGGTAGCTCAACGCGGTTCCTGCACGAGGGGGCTGGACGCCGCGGATAGCAGGACGACGGGATCTGCGCAAGCCGAGGGTGCTCAAGCGCCCTGCGCAGCCTGCGAAGCATGATTCGCCTGGAACTTTTCGGCCTGAAGGCCGTCTCATAGATTATGGGGCGAGTAAAAGCTGCTGACAGAATGCCTCGCGGCTCACGCGGCATTTTGTCAGAGGCTCTGAAGCCCCGAGCCAGGCGGAGGGGCGACATGGGCGTCCACGGGTGGCTCCGGACTGCGGGTTGTCTGGCGGTTCTGGCATTGTCGGCGTCTCGGACCTACCTATCGGCCGCAGTCACCGGCGCCGAAGAGGCCAATCCCTGCCGCGCAGCCGTTGCCGAGTGCCGCGCGGGCGATAAGTTCCTCGATGTGACGTACCGGCTCGACCTGGACAATCCCACCGATGCAACTGTCGAGGCCATCCTCCTGACCGGCGTGGACGTCGTCGAGAAGGTCGAAGGCGTGAAGGGGCGGCTTGTCGTGGACAGGCAGGATGGGATCGTCCGAGCCGGGGTGCCGCCAAAGTGGCGGGGCAGGGTCGAGCTGCTCGCGAAGCAACGCATTATTCGCAAGCCGGGTGAGACGGCCGTCAAGGCCGAGATTCCGATGCCTCCCGCCCTCTCTCGCAAGATTGAGGCTGACCTGCCCGGTCGTCGCATTGACCTGAAGGTCTCGCCGGAGTCGGTTGTCCGCTCTCTCCAGGGCGAAGGCGACAGGTCGCGTTTTAGCATCATCCCTCTCCAGGGCAGTGTGTTCACGATCTCCTGGCAGCAAGTTGCGCCTGCCCGGGCGCCCAGCTATGGCCTGCGCCAGGTCCACCGCGTCACCGAATACGTGACGGAATTCTCCGACGACGTGGCCCTTGAGTTCACCTTCGCCGACTCGCCGCCCGCGGCCGTCTCTGCCGGCATTCCCAGGGGTGTGGCGGTCACAGGCGTCGAGGCGTCCGCTAACGCTCTATGGAAAGTGGCAGGGGACAGCCTGGAGGTCCGCGTGCCGGCTGACTTCACAGGTGACCGGCTTACGGTGACCTGCCGCCTGGACGGGCCGACTTCTGGCGAAGGGGAAGAAGGCGCGCGTTTGCTTGCAGTCCCGTTGTTTACCAGCCCCGGCGCGGACCGGCACGAGGGCCGGGCGCTCATCGCCGGCGGCGCGCAGGAACTCAGCTTCATCGCGCTCGACGGGGCCTCCCAGGCGGCCGCCGAAGGGGGCAAGTGGCGGCTTGCATGTGAATTCCGCACGGACGCCGCCAAAGTGGTCGCCAGGATTGTGCCGATGGTGATACCGGCGCACGCCACAATTCAGAGCAACTACCTTGTCTCCGCGTTCGCCGTCGAGGGCGTCCACCGCATCACAGTGGGAGATAAACTGCTTTCGATCCCTTCCCTCGATATCGTGCTGCCCGCGGGGCACTTCGTCCGCGCAGCCACAGGCTCTGTCCCGCTTGAGTGGTCTCAAAAGGGCGTCAGGCTCCGGGTCAGGCCTGTGCGCCCCCTGAGCGGCTCGATCACCGTTGAGGTCACGACGGAGTGCCTGACCGGCGACGGGCGGAAAGTGGCCTTCGCGCCGCCTGTTGTTGCGGGCGTACCGTCAAGCGACTACGCCGTAGGCATAAGGCCGGCTGCCAACGTGCAGCTTAAGACGGCGGGAGAGGCTGAGGCCTGGCGTGTGCCGCCGGAGGCGCTTCCCGAATGGCTGAGGGCCAGGTCCCCCTCCGTCGGATATCGGTACCAGCGGGCTGCGGCAGCCATGGAATTGGAGGTCACGCCCGTCGAGGCGGAGGTCGCCGGGACCATCCAGGACCACGTTACCGTGTTGGAAGAGCGCATCCGCCGGGAAACGCTGTTCCTGCTGCAAGTTGCAAAGCGGCCGGTCGAGCAGCTTGCCCTGCTGCTGCCGTCCGGCCTTGTGGTTGAGCGCGTGGACGGCCCCGGGATTGAAGGCTGGGGGCTAAGCCCGGACGGAGCCGAACTGACCGTCCGGTTCTCCGCGCCGATCCAGGGGCCCTGTCACTTCCAGTTGATCTCCGGACAGCCGGTTGGCGCCGGGCGGTTCGCGTTGCACGGCATCCCCCTGCGCGCGGCTCCGAACTTGAAAGGCTGGGTCGGCATCGGGAGCGATGTGTCCGTGGCCATCAAGCCGGTCGAAGATGGTCAGATGAACCTGGGCTCCATGAGAACGGATCGCGCGCCTGCATACCTGAAGGCCTTCGACAACAAGCTCCTTTACGAGTTCTATGAGAGCGCCTGGCAGCTTGATCTCGTGAAGGAGGGCATTCCGCCTGTCTACGCAGCGGAGACTCTCAACGTCTTCGGCTTCCGCGCCGGCGAGACGGAGGCCTCCGCTCTCTTCAAGATCAACGTGCAGAAGGGCGGCCTTGGGGCCCTGGACTTTGATCTGCCGCCCGGCGCGGCCAGCCCCCGGTTCTCAGGCCCGCCAGCCGTCCTCAGCCAGCAGGATGGCTCCGTCTGGCACGTGCGCTTCCAGGGCAAGCGGACGGGCGTGATCTCCTGCCGCATAGACTACAGCATCGTGAGCGGGTCGAGCGCCGCTGGGACCCAGCTCCTCCCGGTCAGGCTCCGCGGCGCGAAGGAAGAGACCGGGGTTGTGCTCCTGACGCAGGCGCGGGCGGACGCCGAGGCCAAACTCGGCGCGGTCCCGCAGGCTCTCGTCCCCGCTGATGCCGAACCAAACTACCCGGCCTGGACCTACACGCGCGAGCAGCCCGCCCTGGCCGCGTTCACCTACCGCGGCACGGACTGGAAGCTGCCGGTCAGCCTGACAACTCATCCCTTAAGCGAAGTGCTGCTCACCGCCAGCATCCCGCTGGCGAAGCTCGACACGCTCATGGAGACGGGCAAGGAGTCGGTCAACCACCTGCGGCTCTACGTGGCGAACACGGGGCGGCAGTTCCTCACTGTGGACATGGCGAAGCTCGGCCCGCAGGCGCGGCTCATCGGGACCTACGTCTACGGGGAGCCGGTCAAGCCTTTCCGTGAAAAGGGGACGGTGCTTCAGCTGCCGCTCTTCACGAGCGAGAAGGCGGCCCGCCTCGGCATGTCCGTGCTCGACATCACCTACTCGACGCCGCAGCCCGGCCTGGCGCCCCTGCGCAAGCAGGCCCTCGCGCTGCCGGACCTCGGCCTGAACGTGGGCGAAGTGGACTGGACGGTCCGGCTGCCGCAGGGCTATCGCCTTGCCGCTGTCGGAGGCAGCATGGGGAAGCCGGCTACCGAGGCGGCCGCAGCCCGGAGCCTGGCCGGGGTGCTGTGGAACCTTTTGGCCCGATTCGCGCGGGCCTACTGGGGTTGGGCCGTTGCGATTGCCGTTACGGTGGCGCTCTGCATTGGAGTATACCTGGCAGGCTACCGTCTGCTTCGCTCGATTGCACGCACTGTGGCCGGCCTCAGGGCCGCTGACTACTTACGGAGGCTGGGCCCAGCGATGATAGTTGTCGCTGTAATCCTTCTTATCCTTGCGGCATTGTTGCTGCCAACGCTGGGGCGTGCGCGTGAGGAATCTCGGAGGTCAAACCAGAGGGCCAACCTGCACAATGTGGGGCTTGGGATTTCGATGTACCGGAGCGCACACAATGGCGCCTTCCCTCCGGACCTGCAGGACCTCTTGAGGGAAGGCTACGTAGACGACTCAAGCATCTTCGAGTGGCCTGGCCAGCAGTTGGTGTACCGGCCCCTGGATCCGAAAGCGCCAGACACTGAGGTCGTGGCCTATTTCTGGCCCCCTGTCGGAGGTGGCATCAACGTACTTTTCAATGACAACAGAGTGGAATACCAGAGCGCTGATGAGCAGGGCAATTTGGTAAATCCCCGCAGCGGTCAGCTTATTGCGCACGCGCCGACCGGGGAGGAGCTTGGTCGCGCTCGGGCTCCAGCGTGGTCCACGCCTGCTGCACCTGCCGCTGCACCGCCGCAACAGGCATTCGCCGGCCTTGAGTACAAAGCCAAGGAGATGCAGCAGGCCCTGGAGGTGCAGCAGAAGATGGGAACTCAGCTCTCTCTGTCTTCTGAGAAGGTCAAGCAACAAGCCGTGGCGATGGACCAGGCCCTCCTCGAGGCCAACCGCGATATGATCGAGAAGGCAGCCGAGCAGTTCCGCAAGGATCATAAGGGCACTGAGCCCAGTTCGGCAGATGACCTTGCAGCATACATAGCTGACGCGGACCTGCGAAGCGCGATCAAGGGGGCGATGGAACGCATGCCGGCCTTAAGCCGCGCCCGCAGAGAATCGGTCAAGTCTGCCCAGAGGAACAATCTGCACAACGTCGGAGTCGCGATCGCCATGTACGCACAGGACCATGGAGGCGAATACCCTTCCAAGCTCGAAGACCTCGTGCCCCGCTACCTCGACAATCCTCAGCTTCTCCAATGGGAAGGACAGAAGCTGGTGTACCTTCGGCCTGCTGCGAACGCGCCCGCAGGGACAGTGGTGGCCTACTTCTGGGCGCCGGCGGGAGATGGCGCCAATGTACTCTTCGCGGACAATGCCGTTCAATTCGCGCAGAAGCAACCGGACGGCCGGCTCGTCAATCCCCGCAGCGGCGAGTTGATCGCCTCCATGGGAATGGCCCTCAAGGAAGCTGCAAAGAAGGAGGCGGCGCCCGACCGGCACGACTTAGCCGTGGGGCGCTACAACCTCGGCCTTGCCTACCAGAACCGGGGCGACTACGCGAGGGCGGAAGACAACTACCGGCGGTCGCTGGAACTCGAGCCCGGATACGACAGCCCGCGCGTCGCCCTTGGAGAGGCCCAGGCTTTGCGTCAGGCCACGGCGGGGCAGAAGCCCGCCGCGGGCCTCGCGAAGACCGCCCCGGCCGCGCCCGCGCCGGCGGCAGCGGTGCCTCCCGAAGTGATGGAATTGAGGAGATTGGAGGAAGAGGCCCGGCGTGCCGGGGCAGAGGCTGCGGCGCGGCGCGGCGCGACCGAGGAGGGAGTGGCTCCTGGGGCGGCCGGCGCGGCAATCGGCGGTGGGGCGGCGGGCGAGGTGGAGGCTCTTACAAAGGGTATACGATTGCCTGCAGCTTACTTTGCCGACGAAGGGGGCCTGAACGCGTTGGCAGACCGCTTGCAGGCGCAGGAGAGCCGGCTCAAGACGGCAGAGGCAGTGCAGGCCGACGCCATCGCTGCCGTTCGTCGCGCGGAGATACCGCAGGCACCGGCTCAGCCCGCCCCGGACGTCGCTCAGCCCCGTGCGCCGAAAGCGTCGCTTGTCAAAGCCATCGGCGGGGGGCGGAGCACCGGCGCCCTGCCGATCACGATAGATTTCCCGACGCCCGACACGTCCTCATATGACTTTGTGAAGCCGTTCCTTGGGAAGGCCGAGGCGACGGTGTCGTTCCGCCCACTGAGCCGGGACGCGGCCATGCTGACCGAGTTGGCGCTCGCGGTCTGCGCCTTGCTCGGGTTCCTGGTCATAAGGGCGCTGCACCCGGCCGCCGCCGTCGGCTTTGCCGGCGGAGCGCTGGCTCTGGCGCTTGCCCTGTACTTTGCGAGTTCAGCACCGGTCGCCACCCTCTTTGCGAGCACTGCGCTCGCCATGGCGCTCTGCCTGGCGGGCGAAGCGGCATACGTGGGCATCAACATGATCCGCCCGAATCGGGGAGAAGCGCAATGAAAGCTACGAACGGAACGCCCCGCGCATGAAAACTCCATCGCATGACTTGCGTTGCTTGCATCAGTTGGCCACACGCGCCTGGAGGGACGCGCTCCGTCGCGTCCGCGTCGTTGCGCCTTCCGAACTGTGGCGTTGTTCCGAATTGCGGCCACGACAGAGCGTGGCCCTCCATTTCTCACCTATTCCGTTGAGGACGGCTTCCTTAGCCGGCCTCGACCAGCTGTCGCCCTCGAGCGACAGCCCGTCGGCTCCGCCGACAATCCACCATTGGCGGGGGCCCCACACGGCTGGAGGAACGCGCTTGCTACTCTGCGAAGCACGAGCCGTCGCGTCGGCGCGCGCCCAATGCGAAGGAGATTTCATGCACCCCGGAACGACCAGAGGTTTCATGGGCTGTCTTGATGAACGTGCAAGACAAAGAGCGGGCAACGCGGCGAGAAGGGCACTCGCCTCAACGGCATACTCAGACACATTGAAGGAGCGTGGACGATGAAGTCACAGCTCTGTGCAGCGGCAGTGTGGTGGGTGTTGGCTCTTCTGTGCGGTGTGGCGGCAGGGCAGCAGGCGCCGGCCCCGGAGAAGGCCGTCGTCCCTCCGCCGCTTGAGCCCCCCGGGTACGTGATCGAGGACGTGGCGGTCCGCGCAGCGCCGGAGGCCGGCGCCCTGCAGGGGACGATGTCGGTCCACGCCCGCTGCCTTGCCAAGGCCGAAACGTGGGTCCCCCTCTTCAAGGGCAACGTGGGCGTGTCGTCGGCCGAGGCATCCGGCGGCGGATGGTTCGGCCCCGGCCCGACGCCCATGCGGCGCCGCGATGCGGTCGGCCTGCTCCTGCCCGGCAGAGGCGAGTACTCCGTGGACCTCCACTTCGCCACGCCCATCACGCACGACCGCCAGGCGAACTCGGCGCTGATCCCCATGGTGCCGGCGCTCAGCGGCGCGTACGAGATCACGCTTGACGGCACGAACCTGGAGGTCTCGCTCCAACCGGACGTCCCGTACCAGCAGAAGGTCGTCGGGCCGAAGACCGTCGTCACGGTCTACGGCACGGTGGACACGCCGCTCTATCTAGTCTGGAAGGCCGGGCCGGAGGTGCGCGCCGTGGAGACCATCGCCTTCGCCGACCAGAGCACGCTGCTCAACATCTCTCCCGGCCTGCTGCACGTCGAGGCGGCGATTGACTACACGCTGCTTCAGGGAACGATGCCCGAGGCATCCGTGGAATTGCCGGCCGGCTACTCGGTGCTGAAGGTGGAAGGGGACAACCTGCGCAACTGGGACATCAAGCGCAGCGCAGGCAAGCCGGATACGCTGGTGCTGGGCCTGCTGGAACCGACCTCACCTCGCTCCACGGTGAAGCTCGTGTTGGAGAAGACGCTGGACCCCGTCCCGGTGGAGTTCGAGGCCCCGCAGGTCGTCGTCCTCGGCGTAAAGCGCGAGAAGGGCAGCATGGGCGTCGCTGTGGACAAGGGTTTGCAGGCCGAGATCGTCGAGCACGAGAACATCGGCCAGGTGAACCTGTCGGAGATGCCGCCCACGTTTCAGTCCCTGGCCGAGCGGTTCAGCCTGGGCCTGAAGTACCTCGCACGTCCCTTCCGCGTGAAGTTCCGCGTCTCAACCATCGAGCCGAAGGTCTACGGCGAGGTCTCGTGCGTGACGGTGGCGTCCCTTGAGCGCTTCCGGCAGAGCTGGGAGGTGCAGTACGAGATCCGCAACGCCGGCCTGTTCCAGCTCAAGCTGAAGCTGGCGCCCGGCATGAAGCTCATAAGCCTGCGCGGCGACAACATCAACAATCAGAGCCTGGACCCGGCGACAAATGTGCTGACCGTTGACCTCCGCTCGAAGGCCGAGGGCACCTACCATCTGAGCCTCCAGACGTCGAGCGACGTACAGAAGGCTGAGGCCGCCGTCGTGCCGGTGCTCGAACTGCTGGGCACCGAGCGGCAGTGGGGAACCGTCGCCGTCTCCGCTGACTCGGGCATCGCGGCCGAAGCGAAGGGGATGTCCGGCATCAGCCAGATAGACGTGACGGAGTTGAAGGGAATGGGACCGGTGCAGACGATGGTCGGCGCACTCAGGGCAGCCGAGCCGCTCCTCGCCTTCCGGTACCTGACGTTCCCTTACAGGCTCGAACTCACGGTGAGCCACATCAAGCCCGAACTCAAGTGCGAGCCGCTCCATCTGGTCCAGATCACGCGGAAGAGCTTGCGGTACCGCTCCGCCTTCAACTACCACATCAAGAAGGCAGGCGTCTTCCAGGTGCGTCTGCATCTGCCGCCCGAACTGCGGCCGAGCCTCACGCTCAAGGGTCCGAAGATCGAGGATTACTCGTATGATGCGGCGACCAGCATCCTGACGGTCCAGCTCGCAGAGAAGACGATGGACGACTTGCAGATTGACCTCGAAACGGAGACGCTCCTGGGCAAAGAGCTTCCGAAGCCGGGCCTCTCCGACGTCATCGCCGTGCCGGCCATATACACGTTGGATTGCGAGCAGGAGCGCGGCTACGTCGCCGTAAGCACGGACGAAAGCATCCGGCTCAAGCGCTCGGGAGAGGGCGCCGCCCTTCACGACGTTGACGTGCAGGAGATACCTCCGACGCTCCTGCAGCGGGCGCAGAATGCAAAGCTCGCCTTCCGCGTGGTCGAGTCGCCCTGGGCCCTCAACGTGGAGGCCACCAGCATCACGCCGAAGATAACGGTGCAGACCTTTAACTACGAGCGGTTCGGCGAGGACTATTTGCTTGGGGCCTCGACCGTGGAGTTCACGATCCAGTATGCCGGCGTGAACGAGTTCCGCGTCCGGCTGCCCAGAGGCATCACGGAGCCCAACATTCGGGGCGAGAATATCAAGATACAGGAGAAGGTGAAGGAGGAACCAAAGGCAGGCGCGGCGGTTGAGGCGCAGGTGCCTGCGGCGGGCACTCAGGCACAGGCGCAGAAAGCCGCGGGAGACCTCTGGCGCATTGAGCTGCAGAGCGAAGCCAAAGGCTCCTACCAACTGATCTTCGAATACACGATGGACCTGGACCCCAAGGAGACGCGAAGGCAGTTCAGCGGGCCTACCGTCATGGGCGAGATGCCCGGCGTGGAGCGCGAGATAGGCTACCTGGCGGTCACCGCCGACCCGTCGCTCGAGCTTACGCCGTTCGAGGCGGACCTGCAGAACCTGACCCCGGTGGACGAGGAGGAGATTCCGCTGAAGTTCAGGGAACTGCCGCCCTCCGTGGCCTCTCAGATCGGAAGGCAGACCGTGCCGATCCTCTTCGCCTTCCGCTACCTGGCGCACCCCTACGGCTTGGCCCTCTCCTCCGTGCGGCACGCCGAGGCGGACGTCGTGACGGCTGTGGTCGAGAGCTGCAAGCTCGACACGACGCTGACCCGTGAAGGCAACAGAATCACGAGCATGATCGCCAGCGTCCGCAGCCGCTACGAGCCGTTCCTGGAGATCGAGCTGCCGGAAGGTGCTAAAATGTGGCACGCCCTCGTCAACGGCAGGCGCATCCGGCCCCTGACCGAGCAGAAGGCGCCCACTGAGAAGGCGCCGAAGCGGGAGGTCACCAAGATACCCATCGCCCAGGTGCAGGGGGTGACCGGGCCTGTGCGCGTGGAGCTGCAATGGGAGGAATTCAGCCCCAGCAAGCTGGGCAAGCTGCAAACGGTCAGGCTGACGGCGCCCCCGCTCGGCGGCGTTCGCGTCCTGCGGCTGGGCTGGATTCTCCAACTCCCGCAGGATTACAGTGTGCTCAGCTCGAGCGGCACGCTGGAACGGCTACCGTCGGAGAGCTACTTCGAGGAGTCGCTGCGGAACCTGCGTCCCACGGCGCAGCCGACGCCGGGCACGGCGGAGGTCGAGGCCGGACCCGCATCCGAAGCGAACCCTCAGCAGGTGAGCAACGTGTCCGTGTTGAGCGGCCGCGCGGCGGGCAAGCAGGCCGCGCGTCCGGCGCCCGTCTATGGCGGGACCAAGCCGGAGCTTCCGCAGCGCTTCTGCTTCCAGGGCCTCATCCTGAACCCCGCCGTGCCGGCAGAGGCGAAAGTCGTCTGCGCGACTTCGTCTGCGCTCACGCCGCTCACGGCGGTCCTGGTGATGGTCGTCTTCGGCCTCTGCGCGCTAATCTGGTACAGGTCGGGGCTATCGAATCTGGCAAGCTTCATTGTGCTCGTCGCCATGCTCCTCATTGTGGCGGGGCTCAGGGTGATAGCCGAGCCGAATTACGCGGACCTGCTGCTTGCCGTCATTTATACTATTGCAGCGGCCATCGTGGCCTTCGGCCTGCTGGCCATTTACAAGCGCGCCGCCTCGCGGCGGCTGGCCGCCGCTTCGAGGCCTTCACCGGAGCCTCCCCAGCCGCAGGGAAAGTGAGCATTGATCCCCGGCGTGCCCTCGGGTAGCCTCCGGCGTCTCGCCGGGGGCTTGGGTGGCTGCGCCGGTTGCCGCTGCCCACGTCTCGCTGCGGCTTCCTTGCGCCTGCCGCCCGGCAACGGCCTCGACCTCCCGATGGGCACTTGCACGGACTCAACCTTGCTGGATGTAGCTGGCGCGCTGGAGGCGCTGCCAGAACTGGCGCTGGAAGGCGCGGCCCAGCAACTCTTGAAGACGGGACGGCCTTGACATCGGCAGCCGCCGATGTCAAGCTAACACCAGGGCTCAGCCGGGAGAGACTGCATTACCTCACACGCCCTGAAATGTCCCATTTCGCTGACGACGTATAAACTGCCCCCGGTGCCTCCTGCGACGCGCAAGCCGCCTGGACGCGCGGTCGCCAACGGCCTCCTTCGTGAAGAAGCAGCCGACGAAGCCAGAGGTGACTTGTGCCGGCAGGATCGGGGCCGAGACCGACATGATCCAATCCGACGAATTCCCCATGACCGCCCGCGAACGTTACCGGCGCATCGTCCGCCGACTCCCTGTGGACCGGATGCCGTACTACTTCGGCTCGCCTCGGCCGTCCACCTTCGACGCCTGGATGCTCCAGGGCCTCTCCCTCGAACAACGCGCCCACTGGGGCCACTTTATAGGCGCCGACGCGACGACCTCCGCCGGCATGTTCTACGACGGCCCTGTCCCGCCCTTCGAGCAAAGGATCCTCGAAGAGAAGGGCAACCTCCGCATCTGGATTGACCACTACGGTGCCAGGCGCCTCGACGCCGTCCGCCAGCCGACCGAAGGCTTCGCCACGCGCCAATACCTCGAGTTCCCGGTGAAGACGCCGGCGGACTTCGAGGAGATGAAGGTGCGCTTCAACCCGCACTCGCCCGAGCGATTCCGTCCCGACCCCGCGCTCGCGGCGACGACGGACCTCAACCCCGATGGTTACAGGCATTACCCGACAGGGGAGCACTGGCGCGACCGCGTTGACGTGTGCAACGACAGCCCGTGGCCGGTGTGCGCCGGCGTGTCCGGCCTGTTCTGGCGCTGCCGGGACTGGGTCGGGCTGGAGGGCCTGGCCGTCATGTTCCGCGACCAGCCCCGCCTCGTCCACGAGATGATGGAGTTCTGGACCTCGTTCATCATCGAGATGTTCGACGAGGCGCTCAGGAGCATCAAGGTGGATGAGTTCGTCATCAGCGAGGACATGGCCTACAAGACGGCCTCAATGATCTCGCCCGCCGACATGAGGGAGTTCATGCTGCCGCGCTACAAGCGGCTGTACGGCTTCCTGAAGGACAAGGGCGTGGCGTGCGTCGTGATGGACAGCGACGGCCACAACGGGCAGATTCTGGACGTTTTCCACCCCGGCGCGATAGACGGCATAAGTCCCATGGAGATCGCGGCGAACAACGATCCGGCGGCGTACCTGGCGCGGCACCCCGGCCTCTACATCAGCGGAGGGATTGACAAGCGCGAACTGAGGCACGACAAAGCGCGCGTGCGGGCGGAAGTCCTCAGGCGCTATGCCGCCGCGCGCCGGTTCGGCGGGTACTTGCCGACGGTGGACCACGGCGTGCCGCCGGACGTACCGCTGAGGAACTTCCTCTACATGGTCGAGCTGCTAAGGGGCCTGGCGGACGGCGAACCGCTGGAGACCTACGAGCCGCCGGGCGTGTTGGAGGCGGCGCTGGGACCGTGGCGCCGGGAGTTCGACCCGGACGAGGCCATCCGAAAGGCGTACGGCGGCTGAGACGGCGCCGGCTTGCAGATCGTGGAAGGCCGGCTTCGCCCGGCCGGAGCCCCGGGCATCCATGAAGGAGAGGCATCGCTCGTATGACGCAACCCAACGAGAAGCCAGGCCTAAACAGCAAACGTTGCGTGAGCCGCGGCATGTCCCATAGGGAACGCGTGTGCACGGCCCTCAGCCATCGCGAACCCGACCGACTGCCCATTGATCTGGGCGGAACGTTCCTGAGCAGCGCGCCGCCTGAGATGCAGCGCCGCATCGCTGAGGTGCTGGGCCTGGCGGGCGAGCCGGATCCTCGCTTCGAGAAGTTCGACGATCGCATCCAGCGCCGCTTCGACTGTGACCTGCGCTCCATCACGCCGGCCAGGGGCGTCAATTGGGGCTACACCGACGTTCAGGACGCCCCGATGGGCAACGCCACTGTGGACGACCTGGGCAACTACCCCTGGCCGCAGCCCGATGACGCCATGATCGCCGGGGTGCGCGACAAGGCCCGCTTCCTGCACGAGCAGACCGACTATTTCATCTGCGCATCGCAGATCGGCATGGGCGTCTTCGAACTCGGCTGCCGGCTCAGGGGCTACGAGCGCATCTTGTTCGACATGGCGGCCGACAAGGAGTTCGTCCATGCGCTCAACCGCAAGCTGTTGGAAGTGAACCTGCGCCTTGGCGACTTCTACTTTGGCGAGATAGGCTGCCACGCGGACATGGTGCTGCTCGGCGACGACCTTGCCTCGCAGAACGCGCCTTATATGTCGCCGGAGTGCTTTCGCGAACTGGTCAAGCCCTACTTTGCCGAATACGTGGCCTCGATCAAGCGGCAGTGTCCTCGTGCCATAATTGCCCATCACTGCTGCGGCAGCAGCTTCCGACTGTTAGATGACCTTGCGGAGATCGGCGTTGAAGTCATCAATCCCGTCCAGACAAGGGCGCACGAGATGTCGCCCGAGAATCTGGCGCAGAAGAAGGACGTGCTCAGCTTCCACGGCGGCGTTGATTTGCAGCACGTTCTGCCGCACGGCACCGTCGGGGAGGTGGAGGAGTTCGTGAAGGACCTGATCCGACACCTGGGGCCGGGGGGCGGCTACATATTGGCCGCTTGCCATACGCTGCCGGACGACGTTAAGCCGGAGAACGTGGTGGCCATGCTCGAAGCGGCTCTGAGATGGGGCGCTTACCCGCTGAAGTTCTGAGCGCCCCCGTTGTCCTCCCGCACGCCCTCGATGAGCCTGAACGCGGATCGGGTCGGAATCACCCTGGTCAGCGTGAAGCCCGCCCTGGCGAAGAGGGCGCGGTATTCGGCCTCGGTGCGTTCACGTCCGCCGGTTAGCGCCAGCATATGCACGTCCGCCATGATCGTCTCGGGGTTGTCTTTCACCCGGACCGGCATGATCCGCTCGACGAGGAGCAGCGTTCCGCGCCCTTTTAGGGCTTTGTGGCAATTCCTGAGTATAGCGAGGCTATGCTCGTCATCCCAGTCATGGATGACGCTCTTGAGGACATGGGCATCTGCGCCCTCCGGAATGCGGTCGAAAAAGCTTCCTGCGACAACCCGGCACCGCTCGCCGACTCCTGCTGCCTCCAGGTACGGCCCGGCCCCGGCGACGACATGCGGCTGGTCGAACAGAACGCCGGTGATGGAGGGATGAGCCTGCAGGATCGCGGCAAGGAAGGCCCCGTGGCCTCCGCCCACATCGGCGACGGTGGCGAACGACGAGAAGTCATAGGCTGCCAGGACGGCGCGCGTGGTCCTGGCCGTGCCCCGCGTGAGTCCTTCATTGAAGTACTCATTCAGTTCAGGATGCTGCCTTCGATGTTCCCATTGGCTCATGCCGAAGACGTGGTTGAACGCCGTTTCTCCGGTCGTGGCAGTGTGAACAAGGCCGCCCCACGCGCCCATGCGCTCTTCGCCACAAAGCATAGCCAGGCCGCGAAGTGAGCCTTGCCTATCCGACTGTAACCACGCCCCGAGCGGTGTGAGGGCAAAGCGTCCGTCACGCTCCTCTGAGCAGATGCCGATCGCGACGAGGCCCCGCAGAATGCGATTCAGCGAAGGGGCATGGGCCCGCAGCGACCGCGCCAACTCTGCACTGCTCCGGGGGCCGCCGGCCAGTAGGTCGGCCAGGCCGAGCCTGGCCGCGACGTATACCAGGGCGGCAGGCCGGTAGCCGTTGAGCAGGGCTCTCAGCGCCGCACGGCCGGGCCGCAGCCTGCCCCGTCTGCTCCCGAACCAGACTAAGCCTACTCCGAGCACGGCCATGGCCGGAAACAGGATCGTTGCTTCCAGTCCGGTCGGGCCGCGTGCCGCGATCAACCGCGCGGCAAGCCACGCAAGCGATGCAAGCACAAGGGAGTATCCAGCTATCTGAAAGGGTTTTCCCATCGGATCAGGTGGCCTCGAAGCCTGTCCATCCATTCATCACGTGTGTGGGAGCAGCGACCAGATGCCGTCCGCGAGCGCGGCGACAACGCGTTCGGTGCCCTCGGGCGTGCCCGGCCCGCTCGGCGTGAGGTTCACATCCAAGATCACGACCTGGCCGTTGTGCATCGTGTAGTCTATTTTGCCGTAGTCCAGGCCGAGCCGGCGGCGCAAGTCCAACACCTGGTCGGGCACCGGAAGGCCTTCGTCAATCAGCGTGGATTGCGCCCTTTTCAGAACCGGCGTCGAGCCGGCCACGCGAGTGCTTCGCGCATGATCGCCGAGGCAAAGGTAGTGACGCGTGAAGTACTGGTCGCCCTCTCGCTCGGGAAGGAACCGTTCGACGACGAGCGCCCGGTTTTTGAAGGCGCCGGCGGGCACCTCCGCCAGGCTGCTGTAGACGGGGTATTCGCGCAGCCAGCTCCGCCACGCCAGGCGCCGCCCAAACGCGTATTCCACAAGAGGCGCCGTCCGCCGCCAGGCTCGGGCGAAAATCGGATGCCTGTGTTTGGATAACTGATACTCCGGCCGGCCGCCGAAGTTGTTATCGCTCTTCACAATGACAGGTCCAACGTAATCCTCGTCCCCGCGAAGCAGGTGCCTGCTAATGCTGCGCTTTGAGATGTCCACAACGTTCCGGTTGGCCACGTTGGGGAAGGACCGGGTGTACTCAACATACTCGGAAGGCGTGTGCGTCAGGTCAATGTGCGGAATCAGCAGATCCGCCTCGCGGCGGTCTCTGGTGCCGTAGACGCATGAGACTTCCAGCCCCGACTTCTGCCATGCCTCACGCAGCGCGGCCATGAGGTAATGGCTGTGCATCGGGCGTTCCCACTCATGGAGGAGGATGAGGATCCGCTTCACGGTTTCGCCCTCATTGACGCACGGCCGACCGGGGGCCCGAGCAGCGCCGCAACACGATCGTCGGGCACCGCTCGCCCAGTTCGTAGGAGGGCACGTGCAGCCGGCGGACTTCGAAGCCGCCGGGACTCTTGCAGAACAGATCGGACACCTGGTCAACCGTCGCAAAGTAAAACCGGTCCGTCGAGCCGCGGTATGCGTTGATCGCCAGCATGTGCTGGACTGACCACCCAATTCTGGATGCCAGGCCCTCCAGATCGGGCGCCGCCTCATGAAGCGCATGCCAGACAGTGGCCAGCTCCACGCCTTCCGCGACCTCCTCCTGCAAGGACATGCTCAACCGAAGCTTGAGGATATTCAGGTTGGGGATTCTTCCTCCCAGTAAGTCCTTGAGGACCGCGCCCGGCAACTCGCGCTGTGGAGGCGGCACGTACAGGCGAAGAACACAGAGCCCCTGGTCCGAGAGAACCGCCCGGAGAAGGCACACCAGCCGCCGTTGCTCCTCGGGGTAGGCGAGGAGGGGGAGCCCGCCGTCGCAGAGCACGAAGTCGCGGGAGCTATCCGGCAGCGCCAGGGCGAGCCAGTCCGTGCGTTGAACGGCCCCCGGGGGGCCGGGCCATACGTTATCAATCATTGCCTGGGTGCGGTCGGCGGCCAGGAAGTCCGTACCCTTCGGCCAGGGCAGGCGGTAGAGTTCGGGAGTGACGCCGAGCAAGAGCACGCGCGGCGCCCCTCCATGCCCGCCCCATTCCCGGACCGCATCCGAGTAGAAGCCGATGTCTTCCGCGGCGGGACGCAACGGAGGCCCCAGTTGCTGCCACTGTCGCGCGGTCTCCGGCCAGCGATCGGCCCTTTTGTGCCCGGTGCCCGCGCGGGCTCCGCCGCATGATGTGTTCATGGAATCGCGCTCCGACCTGCCATGCCCTGAGCACGTGAACCGGGCGCCCGTCCAGCCGCAAGGACGAGGTTCCAGGAGAGCGTCACGTACCCCGCCGGCGTCTCCGGCTGCCCTGAATGTCAGTCGCCGCGCCCAGATTCTGATCTCCGCGACATCGCGGCCGGCGCAATTGTAGTGTCGCTCTTCCTGTCTCGTCAAGGCTCGTTGCATGCCACACCGAGGGCAGCTATTTGCCGCTGAGGTGGGCGCCCGGCCGCTGAAGATGCCGTGCCGCCCGTCAGGCCTGCGCCCGCCTCGGCGGCCTGACGAGCATTGACGGTACCCCCTCTACGGGAGAGCGCGAGCCCCTCGCCGGGGGAGTCAGGCAGCGCACTGCCGGGTTCTTATTCGGCCATATTCTGTCCTTAGCCGGTCTTGTACGGTCATATTTGGTCTTGTACGGTCTTATATGGTCATATTTGGTCGGTTTTCGGCAATTCCCAAGCCCTACGGCTGCCTTCCGTGGCCTTCCCAGGCACCTCGGAAATGTCCTGAACAGACGTAAGTCCTTGTGAGAGCATGAATTACGTGGCAAAATGGGTTTGCTTCGCAAAAAGGGCTTTTTGGCCACAACGGGCACGGCCCCGACGACGGGAACCGAGAGAGCCGCTCGTTCCAAGGGCCTTCACCGATCCGACTCCTCTTACAAGGACCGCGGCTTCAGATTTGGCGCTGCCCCGCCAGAGGCGGGGAAGTTGACCACTTCGTGACTTAACCCCCCGAGACTTTCTCATCAAAGGCCACCATTGTACAGCTTACTCGTCTTTGGAATAGACGTCAAGGGAAAACTGAAGTCGGAACGGTGAAGTACCAGCTTTCCGCCTGTTCCTGGAGGTCCATCGGGGGGCGGGCGGGCAAGAGGGCGAGGGACCTTCCGCAAGCGGAAGGTTCGATGTCGAGGATGATCAAGAGGGGGTAAAGGGGCTTGCCAGCGCGGGGGGAGGGTGGTAATCTTGTCCGCGCGGTGGAACGGGAACGCGGGAACAATGCGGAAGGCGGATTGGTGAGGAACAGAGGACGAACAGGAGGACGAGGGCGAGCACCCTCCTTCGCCATCCCCCTACGCTGAAGGCTTCGGGCGTTGGGCGAGGCCCAACGCTGCGGAACTGGCGTTCCGCCCGCTGCTACCCGGAGGGTAGAGGGGCTACGGAGGGCAGGCGAGCGCGAGAAAGAGCAGGAGCAAGAGCACGGGGGGGAAAGGGGAGGGGAGAGAGATCAAGAACCTGAGATTCGCGTTCTTCGGGGCTGGGTACTGGGCACGCTTCCAGATGGCCGCGTGGAAGGAACTCAAGGGAGCCGAATGCGTGGCGCTGTTCAACCGGACGCGCGCGAAGGGCGAGGCGTTTGCCCGCGACTTCGGCATTCCGCAAGTCTATGACGATCCCGAGGAACTCCTGCGGCGCGAGGAAGTGGACTTCGTAGACCTGTGCACGAACCCCTTTATCCTGCCCGACTTCGTGAAGCTATCGGCCGCCCACGGGGTTCCCGTCATCAGCCAGAAGCCGATGGCACCCTCTGTGGCGATAGGCGAGGAGCTGGTCAGAACGTGCGCCGAGGCCGGCGTGCCGTACTACATCCACGAGAACTGGCGCTGGCAGCCGCAGCTCAGGCAGTTCAAGTCCGTCCTCGATTCGGGCGACATCGGGACGCCGTTCCGCGCGCGCATCACGATGGTCTCAGGCTATCCGGTCTTCATCAACGAGCCCACGTTGAACGACCTTGAGAACTTTATCCTCACGGACATGGGCACGCACATACTGGACATCGTGCGCTTCTACTTCGGGGAACCGGAGCAGGTGTACTGCCAGAACCATCAGGTCCATCGGAACATCAAGGGGGAGGATGTGGCCACCGTGATGCTCCTTGCGAACGGCGGGGAGACGACGGTGACGTGCGAGATGGGCTACCCGGAGAATTACTACGAACATGATGTCTTTCCCCAGACGCTGGTGTTCGTCGAGGGCGACATGGGCACTGCTGAGGTGGGCGCGAACTACTGGATACGGGTGACCACGAAGGACGGCACACACTCGAGGCGATACCCCCCCGTGGCCTATCCCTGGGCTGAGATACATCACGTTGCAGTGCACGCCAGCATCGTCCTCTGCCACGCCAGCTTCCTGCGGGCTTTCAGAGGGGAAGGGGAGCCCGAGACGACGGGCGAGGACAACCTGAAGACGCTGAAACTGGTTTTCGCCTGCTATGACTCGGCGCGATCCGGCAAGGCGATTCGGCTGCAATAGAGGCGCGGGGCGCTTGGCGGCGCATTCTTCGGGCGATTCTGAAGGAGCGACGGTGAACGGGAACGAGTGCATTATAGGCATTGATGCGGGGACATCTGTCGTCAAGGCCGTCGCCTTCGATCAGGCGGGCAGGGAAGTTTGCAGCCATGAGACCCCGTTTGAGCCGCGCCGCCTTCACCCGTTGTGGGTTGAGCAGGATATGGACCACCTCTGGACGACGGTCCAGGAAGGCACTGCAGCGGTGGCGGACGAGCTGAAGCGCAGGGGGATGAAGCTGAGGGGCATCGGCATCACGTCCACGGGGGACGGGACGTTTCTGATCAACGGGCAAGGGGAGCCGGTGCGCAACGGCATCCTCTGGTGCGACGGCCGCGCGGGCGAGATCGTGGAGAAATGGCACGCAGAGGGCGTTGCCAGGGAGGCATTCGGGATCTGCGGCACGTCAGTCTTCACCGGTTCTCAAGCATCTCAGCTTGCCTGGCTGCGCCAGCACGAGCCCGAGGCGCTGAAGAGTGCTGCGACCATCTGCCACGCTAAAGACTGGCTCTTTCTCAAGCTGACCGGCAAGAGGACCACAGACGAGACGGACGAGTCCCTGACGATGCTCCGGATGTCAACGCGGCAATACGATGCGGAGCTTTTCAGGATATTCGGGATCGAGGACCTGTTCGGCAAGTTCCCGCCGGTGCTGCCCAGCGAAGCGAACTATGGAACCATCCAGCCGCGCGTCGCGGGGGAACTGGGCTTGCCGTCCGACCTCACGATCGCATCAGGGCCGATGGACGTGGCGGCATGTGCGTTGGGCACGGGCGCCATCGAGCACGGCCAGGCGTCGAGCGTGCTGGGCACGGCCGGCATTCACCAGGTCATCATGGACAGGCCGATCCTGGAACCGGCGATGGTGGGCATGACGCTCTGCCACGGCGTGAAGCGACGCTGGATGCGGATGCTGGCCGCGATGACGGCGACGCCGAACCTCGACTGGTTTCTGGCGCAGATGGGCGCGCCCCTGGTGGCGGAGGCGCAGGGCGGGGACGTCTACGCTCACTTAGAGGAGCTGATCAGCACGGTGCCGGCCGGCTCGGAGGGCGTGCTCTACCATCCGTATTTGTTCCCGGGCGGAGAGCGCGGGCCCTTCGTCAAGCCGAGCGCCCGCGCGAGCTTCACGGGGCTGAACCTGAATCATTCGCTGAAGCACATGCTGCGCGCCGTGTATGAGGGCGTTGCCTTCTCGACTCTGGACTGCTACCGGCATATGCCTGTTGAGCCGGAATCCGTGCTGTTATCAGGGGGCGGCGCCAAGAGCGACGCGTGGTGCCAGATCATCTCCGACTGTCTCGGCAAGCCCGTCCGGGTGCCGGAGGGCTCTCAATTCGGCGCGAAGGGGGCCATGATGAACGCCGGCGTGGCTATCGGCATGTACGACGACGCGCATGACGCCGTAGCCCAGACAGTGCGGATGGCGCGCTTCTTCGAGCCGAACGCGGAGAACACGGCAGTGTACAACGATCTGTACGAGGTGTACAGCCTGCTGGCACAGCGCCAGATGGACTTGTGGGACATGCGGGCCAGAATCTTCCGGGAGAAACCATAGGGCATGGCAACGAGTCACGAGACGCTGAAGAAGGGCATCATCGAGACTTGCCGGCGGCTTGAGGCGATAGGCTACTTCATCGGTACCTGGGGCAACGTGAGCGTGCGCGTGCCCGAGGGCCTCATCATCACGCCGACCAGAGTGCAGTACGACCTGATGACACCCGATGATCTGGTTACCGTGTCGCCCGAGGGGACTGTCGTTGACGGGCAGCGTCTGCCGTCGTCCGAGACGGACGTTCACCGGCTGGTGCTGAACGCGCGGGAGGACGTTGGCGCGGTGATCCACAGCCATTCGCCTTGTGCCACGGCCGTCTCGTGCGTTCAGAGGCCCATACCGGCGTTCGTAGAAGACCTGGCCCAGATAGTGGGGGGAATGGTCAACTGCACTCGGTATGTGTCCGGCAGCCGACACAAGCAGCTTGCCGAGGAAGTCGTGGCGAAGCTTGGCACCGTCAACGCTGTTCTCCTGGCCAATCACGGCGTTCTGTGCTGCGGCCGCGACCTGCCCGAGGCATTTGTCACGTCGCAGATTGTGGAGAAGGCGGCGTTCATGATGCTGGCGGCTTCAAACATAGGCGGCCTGACTGTCATTTCGCAAGAGGAGGTGGATGCGGAGCGCCACCGGTACCTTTACAAGTATGGCACGAAGGACGATTTCCGCTGACCCGAGCGACCGCAGAGAAGGGAGCGCCAGATGGAAGCGTATCTGGGAATGAACCTGATTTACGCCACAAAGCGTTGGCCCGAACCCGACGTGTGGGGCCAGCAAATCGGCGAGCGGTGGGGCCTGAAGCACGTGCAGTTCGTCTTCGATCTGCTCGATCCTCGCACGATCCCGGCCGCCCGGACGAAGTACTGTGAGGCCGTGAAAAGGGCCGCCGCCAAATACGGCTTCGAGGTGCAGAACTGCTTTATCGGCGTGGCCGCCTACACGTACAACTACCTGCTGCACCCCTTTCCGGAGATGCGCCGGGACGCGCTGGACTGGTGCGAGAAGGCATCCCTCTGCTCTCAGGAAATGGGGTCGAAGGGCGTGGGCGGGCCGATCGCTGCCGCCGGCATGCGCGACTACACTGACCCAAAGAAGCGCGACTGGCTCCTGGAGACGCTCGTCGAGGGCATCCGGGAGTTCGCGCGCATCGCCGCCAGGCGCGGGCAGGAGTTTGTGCTGTGGGAACCGTCGCCGGTGGGCAGGGAAATGGGCAGCAGCATTGACACGGTGAAGGACCTCTACGAGCGCTTCAATGCGGGGTCGCCCATTCCCGTTCACTTGCAGCTTGACGTGGGACATTGGTGCGGGTTCGAGCAGCGGGGCAAGGACCGGGACCTGAACGCCTGGCTCACGGAGCTTGGCAGGTTCTCTCCCGTGATGCACTTGCAGCAGACGGACGGGCAGGCGGACTGCCATTGGAGCTTCTCTAAGAAGAACAATGCACGGGGCGTCATCAGCATGGGGAAGGTGCTCGAGGCGCTGGACAAGAGCGGCTGCAAGGAAGTCTATATGTTCCCGGAACTGCCCTTCGCGTACGAGATGAATGAGGCGGATGTGCTTGCGGAGATGGACGAGAGCGTGGAACACCTGAAGCGGTTCTTTTGAGCAACGCCGCCATGTATTGGGGGCTGCCGCTACGGGCAAGAGAGGAGGAGCGGTCTCATGACGTCGAGTCTTGGCGAATACCTGCGGGCGGCGTATGCCCCGGCCATCGGACGGAAGCGGCAGGAGCTTGTGACGCCCGCGCTGATACTCGACCTCGACGTGGCCAAGCGCAATATCGCGTTCATGGCGGAGAGGATGAAGAGGATGCCGGCGCGCCTCCGGCCGCACGTAAAGGTACAGAAGTCAGCCGAACTGGCTAAGCTCCAGGTGGAAGCCGGGGCCCTCGGCGTCTGCACGGCGACGGTCTGGGAAGCGATCGTTATGAGCCGGGCCGGCATAGAAGACGTGCTGATTGCCAATGAGGTGGGCGGACGAGAGAAGATCAAAGCACTGGCGGAAGCCGCGAGCAAGGGCCGGCTGACCGTCGCCGTTGACGACGCCTCAAACGCGGCGGACCTGTCGGATGCCGCGCTGGCGGCCGGCAGCAATCTCGAAGTGCTGATCGAGGTGGACGTGGGCATGGGCCGCGGGGGAGTGCGCTCGCCGGAGGAGGCGGTGAGCCTGGCCGCGCGCATTGCGGAACTGCCGGCCCTCCGCCTGCGGGGCGTCCAGGGCTACGAAGGGCACTGCATGCTCGAGCCCGACCGCGACGTGCGCATCAGCAAGGCGCAAGCCGCGATGGCATACCTCGGCCAGGTCATTGACCGGCTGGCCGGGGGGGGATTCGAGTGCGAGGTGGTCTCGGCGGGCGGAACCGGCACCTACGACATAACCGGCGCGAATCCGCGGGTCACCGAGATACAGGCCGGGTCATACGTCTTTATGGACAACTTCCACGGCAACCTGGTGCCTGGCTTCTCGAACGCTCTGACCGTGCTCGCCACAGTCATAATCCAGCACGGCAATACGATCGTTCTGGACGCGGGCCGGAAGTCCATAGGGATAGACTTCGTCCTGCCCACACTAATTGAGTGTCCCTTCTACCGGGCCCGCTATTTCGCTGAGGAGCACGCGCTCTTCGATGTTGACGATCGGTGCAAACTCAAGCTCGGGGATACGGCCGAACTGATCCCCGGTTACGCGCCCTCGACCGTTAACCTCTACGATGTATACCACGTAGTCCAGGACGGGGTCGTCGTGGACATCTGGCCCATTATCCCGCGAGGTCCCGGGCACGGGGGGATTCTGGGCACATAGTTCGGCCGGCAAAGGCACCACTCCCGAGTGGAACCGCCGAAGTCCGTCGTCTTCGAAGGGCCTCAGTGAGGAAAGGCATCCGCGATGGGACCGAACTACCGCCGCATCTCCGCCAAGGAATTCGACCGGCTCTTTCAGAGCGTCTGCAACTGGGGCCGGTGGGGTCCGGACGACGAACGCGGAACGCTTAACTACATCACGGGTGAGCACGTCCGCAGGGCAGCGGCCCTGGTGCGGACGGGACGGACGGTATCGCTCTCCCTGCCCATTAACAAGGCACCCGGCCCGGACAATCCGCGGCCTCCAGCTCACTACATGGTGCGTACGTACGATCCGTCCGACACGGGCGGGCTGCAATTCGCCACGGACTACCTGGCGACGGAATTCCACGGGGACTGCCACACCCACATAGACGCGCTATGCCACGTCGCCTACAAGGGCAAGGTTTACAATGGGAGGCCGCTGAGCAGCGTCACATCCGGGGGCGCGACGATCCAGGACATCACCGCATTCGCGCATGGCGTTGTGGGAAGGGGGGTGCTCCTGGACATGCCGCGCCTGCGAGGAAGTAAGTGGATAGAGCCGGGAGAGGCGATCACACCCGAGCAGATCGAGGCCGCCGAAGAGGCGCAGGGCGTCAAACTGGGCGAAGGGGATATTCTCGCGTTCCGAACGGGGCATCATCGCCGGCGTCTCGAACTGGGCTCGTGGGATGTCGGCTATGACGGAGAGGGGAGGGCGGGGCTGCACGTGAGCGCGATCCCCTTGCTGCATGAGCGCAAGGTCGCCGCGTTCTTCCCGGACGGTGACGGGGAGACCGTGCCCGCCAACGTCGAAGGGGTCCCCTACCCGATCCACGCACTCCAGATCACTTCCATGGGTATGGTCTGCGCCGACAGCCTCCAGTTTGAGGAACTTATGCAGGTCTGCGAGTCGGAGAGGCGGTGGGAATTCATGGTTGTTGCCACACCGTTGCGCCTACCGGGCGGAACCGGCTCGCTGTTTAACCCGATCGCTATCTTCTGAGGCCGCTGCGCGGCCGTGGGGACGGAAAGTCCAGGGAGATCGAGTATGCGCGAAGCGAGACGCTTTGCCGAGAAGCTCTGCGCGCCGGAAGGCCCGGTGGTCGGGCCAAACGGCTGGATCCTGAACGTATGCAGTTTCACCCGCGACGAAGCCTGGCCCACACGAGGAGGGGACATCACGGCGACGCACCTGTCTCGTCCGTGCCGGACGCACACGGTGTTCAACACGTCTACGTCTAAGGTGACGGGCATTCCCGCGGCTCTGGCCTTCGGGCCGGATGGCTGCCTGTACGTCACCGACGAGGGCCGCCGGGCCATCGTACGAGTCACCCCTGAGGGGGAGCAGAGCGACTTCATCAGCCGTTACGAAGGCAAGCCCATCAACGGCCCGAACGACCTTTCATTCGACCCGGACGGGAACCTCTTCTTTACGGACCCTTTCACCAGCAGCCTGACCAACCGGATCGGCGCGGTTTACGGCTACGAATGGGCGGCGGGCAAGCTCCACAAGATCAGGGACGGTATGGCGTTCCCGAACGGCATCGTCGCGCACGAAGGCCGGCTATACGTGGCCGAGACGTGGACGAACAAGATCTGGGCGTACGATATCGTTGGCCCCGGCCAAGCCGAGAACGAGTCGGAGTTCTGCACGCTTCCTCCGCTCGACGTAGAAGGAATACACGGCCCCGACGGGATGGCGTTCGATGCCGACGGAAACCTCTACATAGCAACCTATCGGGCGAGCTACGTTTACGTTCTTGACCCGGCTGGTCAACTGATCGAGAGCATTCCATCGGGCGGGGAGAGCCCGACGAACGTCTGCTTCGGCGGAGAGGACCTTGACACACTGTTCGTGACCGTGGATGACCTCGGCGTGATCATGGCCATCCCGGCCGGCATTCGAGGGCAGAGGCTGAACTTCTGTCCTTCGCAGCATGCCAACCACCCATGGGCAAAGATGCTGCCCGCCGCTCCGCAATAGGGGATGAACGCAATGGCATTCGATCTGGTTTTCAGGGATGGCCTGATCGCGGATGGAACTGGCGGGCCCGCATTCGTAGCCGACGTGGGCATCTCCAACGGCTCGATCTGTGCCGTTGGTCGTCTGGGGTCAACAGCGGCTGCACGGTCAATTGACGCACGGGGCCTGGTCGTCGCGCCCGGTTTTGTGGACATGCATTCCCACTCGGACGTGCGCTTGCTGGACGAGCCCCGCGCCGAGGCCAAGACCATGCAGGGAGTGACCACCGAGGTCATCGGCCAAGACGGACTCTCCTTCGCACCGGTCAACGCCCAGACGATGGAAGCCATTCGCCAGCAGACGGCCGCGTGGAACGGCGAGGCGCCGGATTGTGACTGGGCCTGGTCGAGCGTGGCCGAGTATCTGAACCGCCTTGACCGAAAGACTTCCATCAACGTGGTTTACCTCGTTCCGCACGGGACGGTGCGGCTCCTCGTAATGGGCTATGAAGACCGGCCTCCAACGGCCGACGAGATGGCGCAGATGCGCCGCCATGTCGCCCGGGGCATGGAGGAAGGCGCCGTTGGCCTCTCGACCGGCCTCTCCTATCCGCCGGCCATGTACGCAGACAACGATGAGTTAGTGGAACTGTGCGGCGAGGTGGCAGGCCGGGGCGGCTTCTTCTGTCCACACCACCGCAGCTACGGAAAAGGTGCGCTGGCGGCCTACCGCGAGATGTTTGACATTGCTCGAAAGGCCCGCGTGCCGCTCCACCTGACGCACTGTGTCATGAACTTCCCCGGCAACGAGGGCCGCGCTGAGGAACTCGTCGCCGAGATCAACGCGCTCGACCCGCACGAAGTTGAGGTCACAGTGGACACCTACCCCTACCTGGCCGGCTCGACCTACCTGGCATCGCTGCTGCCGCCGTGGGTGAGCCACGGAGGGCCGGCGGGGGTTCTCGACGCGCTGGCCGATGACGAGAAGGCGGCCCGGATACGGCGCGAACTCGAGGTCGAGGGCACGCCGGGCTATCACGGCGTGCCGATGGACTGGGACACCGTCGAGATCAGCGGGGTGGGCCACCCCGCCAACCAGCGCTGGGTCGGCCGCAGGGTCTCGGACATGGCCCGCGAACTTGGCGCGGCGCCCTTCGAGGCAGCCAGGAAGCTGTTGCTAGATGAGAAGCTCAATGTGAACACACTGCTGCATGTCGGGCATGAGGAGAACGTCAGGACCGTCATGCGCCAGCCGTACCACACAGTGGGCAGCGACGGGCTGATGGTTGGCCAGAAGCCTCACCCCCGAGCGTGGGGCGCCTTTGCGAGGTACCTGGCTCACTACGCCCGCGACGAAGGGATGTTCACCTGGGAGCAGATGGCGGTGAAGATGTCGTCATTGCCGTGCCGCCGCCTGGGGCAGTGGAACCGCGGGCTCATACGCCCGGGCATGGCCGCTGATATCGTTGCATTCGATCCGCAGTCCGTCCGCGACACGGCCACTTACGATAACCCACGGCAGTATCCCGAGGGAATCCCCTACGTTGTCGTCAACGGCGTGCTGGTCAAAGACGAAGGCCGGCACACCGGCGCATTGGCGGGACGAGTCCTGCGTCTTGGGGGGCAAAGATGACCGAGAACGGTGTGGCTTTGATTACGGGTGGTGGAACAGGCATCGGAGCGGCGACGGCGGAAGAGCTGGCGGGCATCGGCCTGAGGATCGTCGTCGTAGGCCGGCGATCCCAGCCGCTTGAGGGAGTGGTCGCCCGCATCAAGGCGCGTGGCGGGCAGGCGCTGGGGCTGCCTGCGGACGTATCCGATTACGCGGCTATGGAGGAAGTCGTTAAGAGAACCGTAGGGCACTACGGCCGAATTGACCTGCTGGTTGCCAATGCGGCCATGCACGACGTATCCAGCATTGACGCCGGCGACCCTGCCAAATGGAACCAGTTGATGCAAACCAACGTCATGGGGGTCATCAATGTGGTCCGCGCCGCGCTGCCGCTCATGTACCGGCAGGGGGCGGGGCACGTTGTCGTTGTGTCGTCGGTCTCCGGTCGCGTGACCTATGTTGGGGAAACGGTGTACGTGTCCAGCAAGCATGCGACGGTAGCCTTTGCGGATTGCCTGCGCCAGGAAGCCTCACCCAGGGGCATCCGCGTGACCCTCCTCGAACCGGGCCTCGTGGACACACCCATGGCGGACAACCCGTATGCCGCCGAGCTGAAGAAGACGGTCCGGCCGCTCACTCCAGCCGACTGTGCCCGGGCCATCCGCTTCGCTTTCGAACAGCCGCCCAACGTGGCCATCAACGAGATTGTGATGCGGCCATTGAAGCAAGTGCTCTAACCGCCGGGCGGGCCAACGAATGCGCTGCTGCACGAAGGGACGAACTTGGGGCTGCAAGCGGCCGCGCGCGACTGCGAGGCCCGTCCGGCCCGTCCGGCCATGGACAGTCCCGGCCTACTTCGCCTTCACCAGGAAGACCCAGTCCTGTGCGTCGGGCGCGTCCAGTCGCACTGAGCTACCCCCCGCATCGGCCAGCACCGTTGTCTGGCCCGTGCGAGGGTCGTAGCGGGAAACGGAGTAACTCTTGCCCGCCAGCTTCAGGTCGGCGCCCCTGGATCCGGCGACGTAGATCACGTACGTCTTCCCCGGATCGGCCAGGCAGTAGGCATATCCGCCGTCAGCCTTGACCAGCTCGTCGTGCGGCTCCAACAGCCACCAGGACAGTGACGTGAAGAACCTGTGCAACCTGTCCAGGTCCGCGACTGCGTCCTTGTGCCGCGGGTCGTCCACGAAGAACGGCCCGACTTCCCTCCGGCCGCCGAAGTATGTCGTGCCAAACCCGGTCACGAAGTATCCGCCGCCCATCGGGATCACCCAGGACGCGCGCCGGAAGGAGTCGCGCGTGTGCGAGTGGGGCTTGTCCACAACGCCGTCGAAATCCTGATCGCGCAAATAGTAGCCGTATTCGGAGTCTACAACGGGTTTATTGTGCTTCCTCGCAGCCATTATGAACTTGCGCAAGTCGTCGCGGTTCGCGTCCGTGGCTTCCTTCTTGTCCGGGGCGAAGTAGGCCTGCGCGTACTCGCCGAAGCTCATCCAGTCTTCGTCGGCGAATTCCTGGGACGATATGTACGGCCCCGGACCTGGGTGGATCCCGATCATGCGGCCGTGCGGATCGGTCTTGTGAATCTCTCGGCCGATGGTGCGGAACAGGGCCGCCTTGTCAGCCATGTACTGCCACTCTCCGGCAACAAGGAAAACCATGTGGAAGGCGGCGTATCGCGCCACGATGTACCGCGCGAAGCGCAGCCGTGCCTCATCGCTCGGCAGCGAGCCCCAGTGCGGGTTGCCCATGCCGTACAGAACCACCATGCCGAAGACCAGGCCCTTCTCGTTGATGTGGTGCAGGCGGTTGTCCACCTCCTGAAAGAATGCGGGGTTGATGATCTCCTTGCCGGCGTCCACGAACAACTCCCCGCCTTCGTTGCCGCCCGAGGCCAGCCCGCCGGTGCCGGCCAGCTCGGTGTGCATGTAGTTGAACCCCTGCTCGGCGCGAACGTCTACGTGATGCATGGCGCTGTTGTGGTCGAGCTTCTTGGAGCGGTCGGTCTGCAAGACTCGCCAGGCCTTGTCCCCGAAGAACCAGAACGGCGTGCCGTCCTGATACTGGAAATGCAGCGGGTAGCCCTTCATGGGTTGGATGCTGCCGTGCAGCTTGGACTCTATGCAGCGGAACGAGCCGGTCTGTCCGTTCAGGCCGCTGTCGGCGGAGCGGAGACGATATGACCATTCGCCGGTCAGGTCGGGAGACACGCGGAGCTTCCAGACCGCCTGCCCATCCCAGAAGAGCGGCATCTCCCATCTCGAACCGTCAGGGCGGCGGAGCGTCGCTATGGCGGTCAGCTCCCTGTAAGGGTTTTCATACGCGCCCGCATGGCTGAAGCTCTTCTCGAACATGCCGAAACGGGGGACATCGTCAGCATAAGCCACGCCGGCTAACACAGACCCGACCGCGGCGTCAGCAGCGACTTCGTTCATGGATTTCCTTTCCCTGGTGGGCCGGAGGACCGGATTCTCCGGCCCCGTCTTGAAGGTGCAGCGAAGGTTTGCCGCGCGTACAAGGAATTGGAGCGGGCGAGGGGACTCGAACCCCCGACGTCCAGCTTGGGAAGCTGACATTCTGCCGCTGAATTACGCCCGCTCCGCAGCTACAATGATTGTAGATTTCGCTGTTCCCGGTGTCAAGCCCTTGTCTGCCAACGCCTGCGAAGGCATTCGTAGACGAGCCGGTCGGATCGCTTTCTCGGCTTCGACAGCCGCCGTTGTGAGTTCCACCCTCTCATGGTAAGCTTCTCACAAGGTGCTGGGATCGGGTTCAGCGTGTGTAAGCAGCCCGCACAGATACCGAATAGGACAGCCGAATGACAGAAGTGATCTTCCTTGCATTGGGCGCCGCAATCGGCGGCGCCATTGCCTGGTACCTCGCCTCCGCCCGCGCAAGGGCCGCGGCCGTCTCCCGCGTCTCGGACGCTGAGCGCCGCGCAAGCGCCGCCGAAGGCGGCATCGCAGAACTGCGCGCTCAGGTCGAAAGTGCCCGCGCCGACTTCGACGCCCTCAGGCGCTCGCTCGACGCTGAGCGCGAGGCGCGCGTGAAGGCGCAGACCCAATTCGCCGAGGTCACCCGGAACCTGCTCGAACAGCAGAAGCTCCTCGAGGAGGCGAAGGCCCGCCTGACCGATACCTTCAAGGCCCTCTCATCAGACGCCCTGAAGAGCAACAATCAGGCCTTTCTTGAACTCGCAAGGAAGTCTCTCGAAGCAGTCGTGACCGACGCGAAGGGCGACCTCGGCAAGCGCCAGGAGGCCATTGACGGCCTCATCAAGCCCCTTGGCGAAGCCCTCAAGCACTACGAAGACCACATGCGCGCCCTTGAGCAGAGCCGCCAGAAAGCCTATGGCGGGATCGAGGAGCAGCTCAAGACCCTCAGCGACACGCATCAGCGCCTGGAGAAGGAGACCCGCAACCTCGGCACCGCGCTCCGCAATCCGCAGGTGCGCGGCCGTTGGGGCGAGATCAGCCTGCGCCGCGTCGTCGAGCTGTCCGGCATGTCGGAGCACTGCGATTTCACGGAGCAGGTCTCCGTGGACTCAGAGTCGGGACGGCTCCGCCCCGACATGGTCGTGCATCTCCCCGGCGAACGCGAGATTGTGGTGGACGCCAAAGTCTCCCTGGACGCTTACCTGAAAGCCCTGTCCGCCGAATCCGATGAAGAGCGTCAGCAGCAACTGAAACACCATGCCCGGCAGACGCGCGATCACATGAAGAAGCTCTCTGAAAAGTCCTACTGGGAGCAATTCCGCGAGGCACCCGAATTCGTCGTCATGTTCATCCCCGGCGAGTCCTTCTTCGGCGCCGCCGTGGACAACGACCCCGCCCTCATCGAGGACGGAATGGCCAACCGCGTTGTCCTCGCCACGCCAACGACGCTCATAGCCCTCTTGCGGGCTGTCGCCTATGGCTGGCGCCAGGAGCAATTGGCGCAGAACGCACGGGCCGTCAGCGAACTTGGCAAGCAGCTTTACGAGCGCCTCAGGACGCTTGCGCAGCATCTCGTCGAGATGGGCAGTGCGCTGGAGAAGGCGAACCAGGCCTACAACAACGCCGTCGGCTCGATGGAGACGCGCGTGTTCCCGGCCGCCCGCCGGTTCCGTGACTTGGGCGTCGCCACCGGGGCAGAGATACCGATCGTCGAGCCCGTGGACAGCACCCCCCGCAAGCTCAATGCCCCTGAGCCGCCGGCAGAAGGCAAGTAGGCAGCTTAGGCCTCGCCGCCTTTCAGCCTGGCCTCCGCCTTAGGCGGACCCCCGGCTGTGTGCAGTCATCTGGGTGCCGCGCCCCCGCCGCGGACCTTCTTCCTCTGGACGGCGGCGGCCTTCTCCGAGAATGTCAGAGCCGTGGCCATCGCCGGTTTATGGCTGCGCCGCTGCTTCTGCCTTTCCGGGTCTCGGCAAAAGGGGGGCTACCAGCGTGAACCGGCTGCCCCGTCCCGGAGCGCTCTGCATCTCCAGCTTTCCGCCCAGCAAGTCGAGACGCTCTCGGATGCTGAAGAGCCCGAACCCCCCGGAACTGCCGCCTTCCACTCGCAGATGGCTGGGGTCAAAGCCTCCCCCGTAGTCTTCCACCGTGATCCGAACCCATCCGTCCAGTTGGGCCACTTGGACGTGGGCCGCCTTCACCCCCGCGTGCTTGACTATGTTGAACAGCAGTTCGCGCGTAGCCTGGAAGAGCAGGACCGTGACGTCTTCCGCCAGCGGATCTACCTCGCCGACCGCTTCCAAGCCCACCGTGAGTCCCTGCCGCTCATACATCCAGCGTGCCAGCCATTGCAGCGCCGCAACAAGCCCCCGTGTGTACAGTATTGGGGGGCTGAGTTCAGCCGTCAGCGCACGAGACGCCCCCAGGGATTCTGCGATCAGCTCGCCCACTTGCTCCGCCTCTTTGCGGACGGCCTGGTCGCCGGCCTGCTCCAGCACCCTGAGTCGGAACCTCGCGGCCACCAGTGTCTGTTGAAGTCCGTCGTGCAGGATACGGGCCAGCCGCTGCCGCTCGCGCTGCTCGGCCAGCGTCAGTTCGGAGGCCAGCGCCCTGAGTTGCTCGGAGCGCTCTCGCAGGGCCTTGTTGGCCGTTTCAAGCAGCTCTCGTGCCCGCTCGCTCTTGGCGCGCTTCACCTCCACGTCCTCAAGCATATTCATTATGGCTCGCTGGGCGTCATCTAACCTTCCCCGCTCCTGGTTCATGTCTTCCAGGAGGTTCAAGGTTGCCCTTTGAACCATTTGAGAGGCCCGTCGTTCTCCGTCGAAATCCTCTAACAGGTTCATCAGGGCCTGCTGAAGAAGCCTGAGCTTGGCCTTCTCCTCGTCGAAGTCCTCCAGGATGTTCAGGGTCGCGCGCTGAGTGTCCTCGAGCTGCCGGAGACGTTCCCGCAGACCCTCCGCTTCGGCGAGTGCGCGCGTGTCCTCAGACATCCCTATGTCCTCTGCTCTAACTTCCTTGCCACGCTCTCGTTTTGTTTCCGGAGATCCTCAATCTCCTTCTTCAGCTCGACCATCTTCAGTTCGCGGCCCACGGTGAGTCTTTGGAACTTCTCCAACTCGGCCAGTCTGTCCAGCTCCCGGCGGCGTTGCTCCGCCAGTTCCTCCTCGACTCTCTTACGCGCCGTTACGTCACGGGCCGCCGCGAAGACGCCGATCACGTTGCCCCGTGTGTCCTTGTACACGGTCGCGTTGTAGAGCACGTCTGTGCGCCGTCCGTCCCTGTGGCGGATCGTGAGCGGATAGTCCGTCACGAAACCCTCGGCAAATACCTGCTGGTAGCCTTCGCGGGCCTTCTCCGGTTCCGTGAAGTATATGGAGAAATCCGTCCCGATCAGCTCTTCGCGCGCCACCCCGGTCACCTTGGCTGTCGCTTCGTTCACGTCCGTGATCTTCCCGTCGGCACTGATTGTCACCAGGGGGTCCAGCGATGATTCGATCAGGCTCCGGGCATACTGAGAAGCCTGCTTCTGCATCGTCACGTCGCGAGCGGCGGCGAAGACGCCGATCACGTTCCCTCGTGCATCCTTGTAGACGCTCGCGTTGTAAAGCACGTCCGTCAGCCGTCCGTCCCTGTGCCGGATCGTCAGCGGGTAGTCCGTGACGAACCCCTTGGCAAAGACCTGCTGGTAGCCTTCCCGCGCCCCCTCGGGCTCTGTGAAATAGTTGGAGAAGTCGGTCCCGATCAACTGCTCGCGAGCTACCCCGGTGACCTTGACCGTCGCTTCGTTCACGTCCGTGATCTTCCCGTCCGCGCTGATCGTCAGCAGAGGGTCCAGCGAGGCTTCGATCAGGCTTCGGGCATACTGGGAAGCCTGCTTCTGCACCGTCACATCTCGCGCGGCGGCGAAGACGCCGATCACGTTGCCCCGCGTGTCCCTGTACACGCTCGCGTTGTAAAGGACGTCCGCCAGCCGTCCGTCCCTGTGCCGGATCGTCAGGGGATAGTCCGTCACGAAACCCTTGGCAAAGACCTGCTGGTAGCCTTCCCGCGCCCTCTCCGGCTCTGTGAAATAGTTGGAGAAGTCGGTCCCGATCAACTGCTCGCGAGCTACCCCGGTCACCTTGACGGTCGCCTCGTTCACGTCCGTGATCGTCCCGTCGGCGCTGATCGTCACCAGAGGGTCGAGGGAGGCCTCGATCAGGCTTCGGGCGTATTGAGATGCACTGGCCAGTTGCTCCGCCGCCTCCTTTCGGGCCTCTACCTCTGCCGTGATGTCTCGTGCGATCGTAGACGCGCCGACGATCTGGCCGGCTTCATTCTTGACCGGCGAGATGCTCACAGACACATGGATGAGCTGCCCATCCTTCCTTCTTCGCACGGTCTCGTAGTGGTGGATGCTCTCTCCGCGCTTGATGCGCTCCAGGATGGCGGGGACCTCGTCCACGTGGCCCGGAGGGATCAGGATCGAAATAGGCTTGCCGATCACCTCCTGGGCGGGGAATCCGTATATCTTCTCCGCGCCGCTGTTCCATGAAGTGATCGCGCCGTTGGAAGTCTTCGTGATTATTGCGTCATCCGAGGACTCCACAATCGAAGCCAGCAGAGACGTCTTGTCGCCGATGATCTCATCTGAGAAATGCGATCCTGCACGGGCGTTCCTTACTGGCGTCTTGCCGGCCCTACGATCCGCCCCGCTATGCGCCACAGCCGACTCCTTTCAGCTTGATTCGTTCAAATGGCACCCCCGCTCTCATTATCTGTGTTGGGCGGTGCGTGTCAACTGAGGGCGCCCATAGACCCAATCTGTCTGGCGGCCGGCTCCCAGCATCCCTTGTGCAGCTTCGGGAGCGCGCCGCGGCCTTCCCTACGTTGGGTGCCACGTTTACCCGCCAGCCGTTTGGCGGGCCCAAGCCGCGTTTGAACGGCTTTGCGCATTGTCCAACACCAGCACGTCCGGTAACATCTTGCGCGACGAGGGGGCCGTTTGCGAAGGGCATCCCCTCCTGATCAGGACATAGGAGAAACGCCGTGAAAGTCTTCATGCATTGCGATATGGAGGGTGCGAGCGGCATCTACTCGCGCGAGCAGGTCGGATCCGACCAGGGACGGGACCTGTTGATTGCGGACGTCAACTCAGCCGCCGCCGCGGCCCTAAAGGCGGGTGTGGACCGGTTGATCGTCTGCGACACCCACGCTGGAGGAGGCAACTTCATCCTTGACCGGATGCTCCAGGATTCCCGGATCACGTGGCTCCCCCGCTCCAGGGGCGAAGAAAACGGCAGACTCCGCTGGATGCCCGGCCTCAATGAGACTGTAGACGGCTTCATGCTCCTGGGCCACCACGCCATGGCCGGCACTCAGGGGGCGTTTCTGCCTCACACCGAGACGGGCAAATGGGCGGACTTCAAGATCAACGGGCGGAGCATGGGCGAGATGGGCCTTGAGGCTTGTTTCGCCGGCCACTGGGATGTGCCCGTCTGCCTTGCCCAGGGCGACGAAGCGGCCTGCCGCGAGGCGGAAGCGATGTTCCCGGGCATCGTGACGGCCTGTGTCAAGCGGGCCATCGCCCGCGACGCATGTTCCGGCCCCGACCCTGAAGAGGCCCGCAAGCTGACCGGCCGGAAGGTGGCCGAAGCAGTCGAAGCCCTGCGCGCGGGAAAGTGCCGGCCGTTCAAGCCCGACCTGCCCATGACCGTAACCATCAGGATGGTCGAGGCAGAGACTGCGGATGAGGCCGCCCGGAGGCCCAACGTTCAGCGGGTTGACGACTTTACCGTCCAGTGCACCGTCGAGCGCCGCTGCGATGTTCTCAAGTGGCTGTCCGGCACCGGCTTGCCATAGGGCAAGGCGTGCCGCCGGCCGCTTGGACTTTCGCTGGTGCTATCACAGGCGCGGCCGTCCGCTGCAGACCATCCCCCTCGCGCGCGATCGCGAGCGTCTGCCCAGAGGCCGCAGGTTAGGTGGTTGACCCATAGGTCATCACTTTGCCGTCCTGGCGTTGCGCGGCCCGACGGATGGCCTCAATCGCCTGCGACATCGGGAACCGCGCCGTGATCATGACTGAGAGGTCAAGACGTCCGGCGGTCAGCAGCGCAATGATGCGCGAGAAGCAGCCTCCCCCCACGTGTCCGCGCGATCCGATGATCCGGTTCCCGCCCGTCACAATCCGGTCGAACGCCACGCACGGACGCTCCCCCCTTCTTCCAAGGTAGACCAGTCTCCCACCTGGGGCAAAGGAACGCTCTATGTCCGAGATGAGTTCGCACGTGGCGCCTGCGCATTCAACTTGCAGGTCAGCGCCGTGTCCCCCTGTCACTTGCATGATCGCGTCCGAAATGGGGCAGTGGCTGTCATACGGATCAAGAGCCCGGTCTGCTCCCATCTTGCAGGCCAAAGCGCGCCTTGCCGGCTGAGGCTCGAACACGGTCACCGTCGCGGCGCCTGCAAGCCGCGTCAGGGCAACGGCCCCCAATCCCACAGGCCCTGCGCCATAGACGACGACATGCTCGCCCGGCTTAATCCCGCCGCCATTTACAAAGATCCCGTTGTAGCTGCAAGAAGTCGGTTCGACGAGTGCGCCGATCTCGCACGTCCGCTGCCTGTCGCCGACGCGCTCAGCAAGCTCGTTCAAGCTCCAACAGTATCTCTCGGGTATGGACACATACTCGGCAAAAGCGCCCGGCCGACTAAGCCCCACCATCTGCAAGTGAGCGCACTGATTGGGATGCCCGCAACGGCATGCCCAGCACATGCCGCATCCAAGCATTCCTTCGCACGCCACCAGGTCGCCTTGGTCAAAGGCGGACGCCCCTGCGCCCAGCCCGACTATCTCCGCGGCGAACTCATGGCCGAGTATCACTGGCGGCTCTGCAGGACCCGAATACTTGATCCGCCCCTCGCTGCCCGCCTGCGCACAATGGACGTCCGTGCCGCACACCCCGCAAGCGCGCACGGCAATCAGCACCTCGCCCGCGCAGGGACTCGGCTTTGGGGTCTCAACCCAGGCCAGTCTCGGGTTCGTGAGATCGGGATCAGTTGTGAGCTGCAGGGCTTTCAGGCTCGCACCCCCTCGCATGCTGGATGGAAAGCACGCTAATCCAGGCAGTATATCGCGCCCACCTCCACGCCTCAACCCGCGGCTGCCACGGCTTTCCCCGCGATCTATGTACGCGTGGAGGGCCATGCTCCGTCATGGCCGGGAACAAGAAGAGACGGATGCGAGGGAGCGCATCCTTCCAACAAAAGGACGGACGCCACAGCGGGCCGCAATCCAAACCGTTCTGGTGTGCCCGGTCCGGCTGCGCATCTTGGAGGTTTCCGGTCACGATGCATCACGCAACAAGGCACCTCCATACGCTCCTTTCTGGACAAGCACTGGCGATTGTGCGAGATTCCATACGGATAGGCCGACCGAACTGGGTCTTACCTGTGGAATGCCCTCTGGCTGAGATGGGGCTCTGTCGGTGGAAGAACTGTCGTCCCTCGTTGACCGTGCGCAGAAGGGCGACCTCAAAGCCTACGCCGAGATCGTCCGCCGGTTCCGGGACATGGCGTTCGGCTACGCATACGCTGTTCTCGGTGATTTTCACCTGGCCGAGGACGCGGCCCAGGAAGCCTTCGTCGACGCCTATCGGCATCTAAACGCACTTCGTGTGCCATCGGCCTTTCCGGGTTGGTTCCGGAGGATTGTCTTCAAGCACTGTGACCGCTTGACACGCCGCAAGCTCCTGAGATTGGCGCCCCTCGATTCCGCCTACGGCGTACCGTCGCCTGACCTTGGGCCGGCAGAGGCCGCAGAACGCCGTGAAATGCAGGATGCAGTCCTAACTGCAATCCGTTCCCTGCCGGAAAACGAACGCACGGTGACAACGCTCTTCCACATTGATGGTTACTCCCAGAAGGACATTGCGGACTTCCTGGAGGTGCCTGTCACCACGGTTGACGGCCGCCTGCGCACCTCACGAAGAAAGCTAAAGGAGAGGATGCTCAGCATGGTGGATGAAACGCTCAAATCCCACGGCTTGCCGGAGCGTTTTGCTGACGTAGTCGCGCAGATGACGTTCGTCATCCGGCGCGTCAACCCGCTCGCTGAGGGCCTGCAATCGCTAACCGACAAGCAGTTGCTCGGAAAGACCTCCACGCTCAAGGGGTGCCTGGCGCGGGGCGAGGATCGCGACTCCATCAAGGCAGAGGCATTTGCATTGGTTCGCGAAGCCTGCCGCCGGGCGTGGAATATGCCGCTGTACGATGTGCAGCTTGTTGCCGGCCTCATACTCGATCAGGGATGGGTAGCCGAAGTGGCGAGCGGCGAAGGGAAGACGATCTCGTGCCTGCCGGCCGCCTACATGGGCGTCCTGGACGGCATGCATGTGCACGTCGCCACCCTGACGGACCACCTGGCGAGGCGCGACGCCGGTTTCGCGGAGAAGGTCTTGTCACGGCTGGGAGTAACGGTTGGCTGCCTTGCCGCTGACCACCTCCCGGGGAAGGGGGAGCGGACGCGGGCGCATCGCCGTGCGTACGCCTCGGACATCACCTACGGCTGGAATCTTGACTTTGGCTTCGACCATCTGCGCGACACCATGAGACGGCCGGACGATGAGAAGACCCAAGGTCCGCGTGATTTCGCCATCATTGATGAGGTAGACATTGTCCTGATTGAGGAGGCGCGCACTCCGCTCACCTTCGCCAGCCGTGCTGAGACCGACAGAGGCCGGTACCACAAGGCCGATGAGGTCGCTCGCGAACTGATCAACCTGGGCGGCGGCGAGCGCAATACCAGGCTCTACGAAGTTGACCCGGACCATATCTGCATCCGCCTGACCGCCGAGGGAATGGCCGCCGCAGAGGAGCTTTGCGGGCTCGGGAGCTTCACCGTCGAGCCGAACGTGAAGTGGGTCAACTTGATCCAGCAGGCCTTGCAGGCCCGTCTTCTCTACGAGAAGGACAGAGAGTACATTGTCGAGGAGGGGAGCGTGATGATTCTGGACGAAGCCACGGGGCGCGCGAACCCGGGCCGCGAGTGGGCGGACGGTCTGCACCAGGCCGTTGAATGCAAGGAAGGATTGGGGATCACAGGGGAGAAGGTGGACGAGGCTGTCATACTCCTGAAGGACTATTTCAGGCTCTACAAGAAGCTCGCTGGCGTGACCGGCACGGCGAAGCAGCAGGCGTCCTGGTTTCGAGAGGCGCACGGCATGGACGTAGCCGTCGTGCCGACACGCTATCCTATGAACCGCATAGATCACGAGGACCGGGTGTACCCGGACGTGGGCGCCAGGCGTAAGGCCATCGTCGAAGAGGCCCGCCACTACAGCCGCGACCTCGGTAGGCCGGTTCTCATCGGGACTGGCGGCATACCGGAATCGGAAACCCTATCGGATATGCTTGCGACGCGTGGCATCCGACCCCAAGTCCTGAACGCCCGTCCCGAGAACGTCGCGCGTGAGGCCGAGATCATCGCTTCCGCTGGCCGCCAGGAGCCCGTGGAAGGCGATTCCGGCAGAATGGCAGGCACGGTGACCATCTCCACAGCAATGGCCGGACGTGGCACGGCCATAGACCTTGGTCCGGGCGTGGTCTACGCCACGTGCAAGGTCCCGCCGCCGGACGCCGTAGCCGCGCTGGGCGTCGGGCCCGAGGCGCTCTTCACTCCCGGCACGACCAAATGTTGCATCAACTGCCCGGAGTACGATGAAGAGACCCAATGCGCCCACTGCTTCAAGCCGAAGGTGGACGCCGCCTTCCCCCATCGCGGACGGACCGCCTGCCGCAAAGAGCCGCCCTGCGGATTGCACGTCATCGGCTCGGGGCGGGCAGAATTGCGCCGGCTGGATGATCAACTGCGAGCCCGCGCCGGCCGCCAGGGAGACCCCGGCTCAAGCCGTTTCTTCCTGAGCTTGCAGGATGCAGTGATGAAGCCCGCCGTTGAGGAGTTGACGGCTCAGGGCTGGCTGGCAAAGCTGGACGAGAAGGGCATCAGCGACAGGCGCGTCTCCGCAGCCATCGAGCGCGTTCAAAGAGAGACGGAAACTCGCAACTTCGGAATAATGCGCGCTCTCAACTCCCACCGGCCCCCGGCCTGACTCTCGAGGACGCGCCTCACGGGCCGGCATGCACTTCCTCCGCCGAACGCTTGGTCTACTCCCGCAAGAATTCCTCATAAGGCGGCGGCAGACGCCCCGTCCGAAACGCGTCGGAGATCGCCTTCCGCTCATTTGGTGGAAGCGGCAGCATCCAGGCCTCCGTCCCGGCCCCCGGCTGCTGGAGCCTCGTCGGCACCAACTGCTTCCCCGGAACGGGCACGCTGACCCCCTCCTGCGCAGCAAACGCCGCGATGAGCGTGTCGAGCCCGTGCACGATCCCTTGCTGCACTTGCTGAGTCTTGGCGCTCGTGTCGCCCTGCCGGATGAGGGCCTCCGCCTGCTCGCTCTGAGAGCGGAGCTGCTCCAGCGGCCCGACCTGCGCCTGGGCCAGCGCACCTGACCCGATGAAACACGCCGCAGCCATAAAAGCCAGCGTGACTGCGCGTCTGTTGCAGTCAGCGCTCCTCATCATTCAGCCCTTCTTCAGCGCAGCGGTCTCGCTCACCTCCAAGTCCAGCGCTTTCGCCACTTCGGCAAGTCTCCGCAGGCTTGCGGACGCGTAGTTACCCGCCTCGTATCTCTGGATCTGTTGTTCCTTCAGTCCAAGCGCTTCGGCGAGGTCGCGCTGGGAGAGGCCCCTAACTATGCGCGCCTTCACGAGGATCGTGGCTAACTCCCCTAAGCTCCCTGCTTTGAGGATGCGGGGACCGCCTGACTTAAGAGCTTCATACTCCTTGACTTGTTCGCCGAGTTCCTCCACCTGGCTCTCAAGGGCGTCATATTCCGCCTTAGAGAGCGCCTGCGAGCCGGTCCGTTTCGCCACCTCTTTCAGGTCGAAGGCCTCCAGCACCTTCCTGAGCTTCCGCAGTTGAGCTTTCGTGATCCGATACTGCCGCTCATTGGTTATCACTGCCCTTTCCTCCCATGTAGCCCTGCCGGTCTAAAGGCGTATTCGGAGTATGCCCTTTTTCCTTCCTGTATGGCTGTCTGTCTGGAAGAATTCGATGAACGCACTCCCTGGCGCAGCGGGGGCGCTGGCTGGGAACAGCTCGCCGCGGAACTTCTGCTTCTGGGCCCGCCGTCTGTTTGAGAAGTCCAACAGGACTGGATCCAGTCTGCTGTCATCCACACCTGCGGTGTCCCAACACGCGTCGAAGTCACCTGGGTTCGGCTTGCCTGCGACGAAACTTCCGTCGAGATAGACCGTCATGCACCCGGCGAGCCACAAGGCGTCCACAGCCTTCCTGAAGCCTCGAAAAGGCGCTTTCGATGCTCATTGGTTGCGAATCTGCCCTCTACTTCGTCCAGCGTTGCGTCGTGTATGCCGGGAGGCAGCACCTTCCACGGGCTGCCGATGTCCACCAGCTCCGGGATCATAACACAATTATATCGTTGTGTCACATCACTGTCAAACCTTTCTCGCAGGGCTGCCTCTGCCTGTCCCTGTTCTACCGCAGATCCGTATCAGGGGCCGGCCGGCACTTCCTCCGCCGAACGCTTGGTTTGCTCCCGCAGGAATTCCTCACAATGCCCGGCAGACGCCCCGTCTGAAACGCATCCGCTCGCTACGCCTCTTTCCGAAGGTCTCTCTTCCCCGCTGAATAGGCGACTATCATCTCGGCGTCCGTCTCCCCCGTGTTAAGCGCATTGTGCATCACCGACGCCCTCACGACGATCGTATCGCCCGGGCCCATCTCCACCGCCTCGTCCCCAAGCGAGTGTCTGAGCCGTCCACGCAGAAGGTAGAGCACCTCCTCGCACCCATCGTGGCAGTGTCTGGGGTTCGCCTTCCCTGGCTTGATGACCACTCTTCCGACCGTGATGTGGCTCTGCGTCAGCTCCTCGCTGGCGAGCCACGTCAGCGTCCCCCAATCTTCCACGATCGTCTTCGCCTCCGATTCGCCTCTCGTCTTCAATACGGACTTCATCTGCACGACCCCTCGCTTGAATTTCCAGGTTGGAGCAAAATCCGTTTGCCCGGCCCCTCGGCAAAGGCCTCGAAGATCCGCGTCACCTGCCAGGCCTGTTCGAGAGTCCCTTTCCTGGGCGGCCGCCTCTCCAGTATGGACCGGGCGAACTCGTTGATCTCGTTGTAGTAACCAAGGAGGAAGAGCCCCTTGTTGTAGAGCTGGCCGAGCGAGAACTCCGGCTCCCATACAACGGAGCCCTGCTCCGCTGTTGCCGTGTAGAAACTGGGGACATCGCCGTATCCCGGCGATGGCATCCGCTGGAGCGTCACCCGCGTGTTGTTGTCCACGATGATGTGCTGTCCCCTGTCTGAGACGATCAGCGTGCGTTCCAGGCCGCCGTTCACCGACGACCCCCGGGTCGAGGCGATTGAGGCTATGGCTCCCGAGGCGTAGCGGAAAGCCGCAATGCCTCCTCCCGATCTGCTTCGCTCATAGTACAGGGATTCCGGCATGCCCAGCAGGTATATCAGCAGGGAAGCCGGATGGCACAGATGATCAAGGAAGCTGACGACTGCATTCGACTTGCCCTGTTGGAGGTACTCGTCAAGCTCTGCTGTCGAAGGCACGTAAACCGGGTACTGAAGCATTGCGAGATGAGCCTGCCCGAAAGCTTGCGACGTCATCAATTCATGAGCTTTCTCATTGGCCGGCATAAACATCTTCTTCATGCCCACAACAACGTTCTTGCCGGCAGCCCTCGCGGCGTCCTGCATTCGCGCCACCTCTTCGCAGGAGGCCGCAGGAGGCTTCTCGGTCCACACGTGGCAGCCCGCCTGGAGGCAGTCTATGGCCAACTGCGGATATTGCGGACGCCCTCTCTTGTCGTATCCGGTGCAGATGAACACGGCGTCCAGGTCCCCGCCATCCAACATCTGCTGATGACTGGAATATGCCGCCCTGGCGCCAAACTTGGCAGCAAACGCCTCTGCTTTACGGGCATCAAGGTCGCACACGGCGACCAGGTTCACCGGTGCAAACTGAAAGACAGGGTAGAGGTTACGGAACGAATGAGAACCGCACCCAATGAAGCCGGCTCTGATCTCCGGTTCGTCCACGAGCTTGCCCTTGAAGTCTATGCGCATCCGTCATTCCTCCTGACTAACAACTTCGCACAGAGAATGTCAGTGTTGCTTGCGTGGTTCCGTTCGCTTCGTCTTTCTCGGTGGTCTCGGTGCCTCCGTGGTGAATATGGTAGTTCGTCGTGACGGAATGGCCGCCGGGAATCCTGTGACGCGTCCAGCCTGCGCCCAAGCGATCCAGGCCCGCATCTCTGCGTTCCATTCCCCCAGCCTCTCTCCGCGCATGTTCCGCAGCGCGGAACATCCTCTGTGCGCCCGCGGCATGGCAGGCACCTCGGCAATGCAATGCGGTCAGTGCTCCTAACGGAACGCCCGCAAGAAAATGTGCAGGTCCGTCCCGCCCGGCCCGAATGCGCCGAATGAGAATGTCAGTCCTGCTTTCCCTGGTCATGTTCGCACAGCCTGTCTCCGCGGCCTCCGTGGTGAATACTGTCTGCCGTTCTGGCTTGCCTGGCCGTCACGCTCCGGCTAACCGTGCTTTTTGCGTTCCAATCGCCAGCCTTTCTCTGCGACCTCCGTGTCTCCGTGGTGAATATCGTAATCCGTTCTCACGGGCCGGCAGAACCTTCCTCCGCCAGGCGCTTGTTGTAATCCCGCAACAATTCCTCATAACGCAGCGGCAGACGCCCCGTCTGAAACGCGTCCGAAATCGCCTTCTGCTCATTTGGCGGAAGCTGCGGCATCCATGCCTCCGTCCCGCCCCCGGGCTGCCGCAGAAGCCCGTAGCGCCACTCGCCCGAAGGCAGGATGGACTCCGGCGCCGGCTTGTGGGCCGGCCCTGTCGTGGCGCCCGGCTGCTGCAGCTTCGCCGGCACCGACTGCTTGCCCGGAATGGGCACGCTCACGCCTTCCCCCGTGGCGAGCGCCGCGATGAGCGTGTCGAGCCCATCCACGATTCCTTGCTGCACTTGCTGTGTCTTGGCGCCCGTGTCGCCCTGCCGAATGAGGGCCTCCGCCTGCTCGCTCTGGGAGCGGAGCCCGTCCAGCGGGCTGGCCGGCGCCTGGGCCAGCGCTGACGGCCCTGCCAAACACACTGATAGTGCGGTCACAGCCATAAAAGCAATTGTCGCTGCACGTGCAATGCTCTCCGCGCGCCTCATCATTCAGCCTCCGCCTTCTTCAGCGCATCCTGCAAAGTCGTAAGGGCGCCGGTCACCTCGCCCTGCCTTGCCGAGAGTCCCACGAGCTCCTTTTCTGCCTCCGGCGGCAAGGCGCCTGCCGGACCCCTCATCCGATCGAACCGCTGCGTCCGGCCCTTCAGCCCCACCTCCATCGCCCGTAGCACTTTCAGCTCCGCCACGACGTCCACCAGCATGCCCCGCGACTGCGCGCCTTTCTGCGCCTTTGGCTGCGGAGGCTGCGCAGCGCGTGCGGCCTCAGCGGCCTCAAGCGCCTCGATCACGGCCTTCAGCTCCTCTTCGATCTCCTGCTGTAGTGACTGGACCGCAGCGCCGGTGACGCCGCTTCGCAGAAGCTCGGCGCTTGCGGCAACGTCCGCCTTCACCTGGCGCAGCGCCACCGGCAGCGCGATGGCAGCGGGGTCCTCCCGGGCGAGCGCCAGCGCCTCATCCGCAGTGCCTCCCAGCGCGTCCTGGCGGGCGGCGAGGTCGGCAACAGCCAACCGAACCGCGCGCGGCACGGCCTCGCCTGTGAGCAGTTTGTCCGCGCGCTCGGTCTCCGCCCGGATCGCCCGCTGCGCGGCCAGCATGCGCTTCAGGGCCTCGACGAGCTTCAGCCGGGCCTCCGCGCGCTGCCGGGCCTGCAAGTGCTCGATCGCCTGCCTGACCGCGTCCAGGGCCGCCTGCAGGCTCAGGCTCGCCGCCTCCTGGGCCTTTGCCGCCTCCGCGCGCGCCGCCGCGGCGAGCGACTGCTCGGCGGACGACATGCTCTTGAGCGCCGCGCTCAGCTCGGCCGCGCCCGGCCCGCCGCGCACTTCGGCGTAGAGGCCCTCCGCGTCTGTGTGGATCGCTTGCTGGTCCGCCGCGGCGGCCAGATCGGGCGCTGACGGCGCCCCGGCTCCTTTGCCGCCCGCTGCCAATGCGCCCGTGCGCGCTGCGGCTGCTGATTGCCGTTCGATGAGCGCTGCCAGTCGGCGCTCGGCTTCCTGCAACCGGGCCAGCTCGCCCGCCCACTGCTCCGCGCTCAGCGAGGCGGCGAGCCGGTCCAGGGCATCCAGGACCTCTTTCTGGAGGGGCGCGGCCTCGCCGTAGCGGTCCGCCTCTAAGAGCGCTCGGATGTTCTCCATCCTGCTGACGATGAAGCTCTCCCTGCTCAGTTCGAGCGCCCGGCGCAACTGCTCGGCGTGTCCCGGCTGCGCGGTTTCAAGGAGGCGCGCCATTTCGAGCAGCCGCTGCTCGAGTTCGCTCATGCGCCCGCGCACTCTCGCCTGCTCGGTGGCGAGCGCCTCAGCGGCGGCCGCCGGGCTGGCCGCGGCGGGCCGCGCGGCTGCGACCCCTGCGGCGGGCGGCGCGGCAGGAGCCGTTCGAGCGGGCGCCCGCGCCGCGGCCGAGAGCGCACTGGCGGCGCAGCAGGCAAGCGCGAGTGCGCAAATGATCGTACCTCGCCTCATTTGCCCTCCTCCGACGCGCCGGGTCGCGCCGAAGCCGCCGCCCCGGCCGGGGGCGCGGATGTGGCGGGCGCCGCGCCGCTCGCCTCCGTGCGGCGCAGCAGCTCGCGCTCCTGCTCGGAGATCTCCTGCACGGAGGTCACAATGGCTGCATAGTTCTCGAGCAGCAGCATGCGCGTGCGGACGACCTCCATGTCCGCCAGGGCGCTGTCCATGCGGTCCTTGGCGGCTGCGGCGGCGGTCGAACCGGAGGGCGCTCGCTGCATCGCGTCCACCGCGCTCAGGATGGCCCCGCCCGGCGCCGCCAGGGCAGCGAGCGGCTCCACGATGCCCGCCGCGCGCGAATCGAAGACGGGCCTGGAGACCGCGCGGTTGTTCAGCATCTGGGCGAGCACGTCCCCATACTGCTCGCCCGTGAGCGCGAGCGCGCGGGCGAGCGCCCGCTCTTTGGCTTCCGAATCATCAAGCGCGCCCGGCCGCGCGGCGCCGCTCGCCACCAGTTCTGCGAAGCGTTGTCTGACCTCCTTCTGGCGCTCGATCTGCTGCTCGAGGTCGCGCCGCAGGTCCTGCTGCCGGATAAGGAGCGCGGCCAGAAGCTCGTGCAAAGTGACGAGCCGGAAGCTCAAAGTCGCGCCCGCGCCCGTGTTCGGCCCGCCCACGGTGCAGTTGTCGGTCGCGCGCACCGTGACCACGAAGCGCCCGCGCGGGCCGAGCTGCATGCCGCGCAGGTCAACGGTGTGCTCGATTGCCACCTCGCCCTGGGCCGGGCCTTCCCAGAGCGGCGCTCGCGGGAACTCTACGTGGCCCGCAGGGCCATCGTAGGCTGCCTCCAGCCAGGCGGATACGAGGCCATAGTCATCGGTCGCGCGGGCCGTCAGCGGGATCTGCGCGTCTGGAACCGCCATGTCGCTGATGCCCGAGGCGACCACCGAGACCGACGGCGGCTGGTCTTTGATCGCCCGTATCTCGATGGGGAACGGCGGCTCCCCCTCGATGCCGTGCTCATCCCGCAGGAATATGTTGCAGCGCAGGTCGCGGTCCACGGAGAGGTCGAAGGCGACGGAGCGCGCGCCCTCGAGGTCTGCCGACTGCGCGCGCCCGCCCGCGATCCGGCACTCGGCGGACGACAGGGGCTTGGTTGCTTCTATTTGGATTGTAGCTTCGCTGCCCTTGGGCACGTCGAAAGTTGGCGAGTTCCAGACGAGTTCGACGGGCTTGTCCGCGATGTAGGCGGGCGGCTTGACCACCATGCGGGCCTGCGCGACGGCCGGGCGCTCGACCACCTCGATGCGGCGCTCCTCGAATGACGCGTCGCCGGCCTGCATGCTGAAGGAGGTGCTCTCGTCGAGCCCGCTGAGGACTGCGAAGAATATGTCGTCCGCGCGCTCCATTGGCATGGTGCGGGTCGTGCTGCTTTGGAGGCCGCGGAGCTGAAGCCTGGCCGCTCGCGGGATAACGCCGGCCGCCCTGACGCCGATGCTAAGGCTCTCGCCGCGGGGAATGTACTTCGGCGCTTGCAGGAGCGTCAGCCTCGTCCTGCGCGGCCACTCCGCCTCTGAAAGGAGGACGTTGCGCTGGAACCACAGGTCGGCGGCGGCAGGCTGCAAGGCCGCCGGCCCGGCGGTGAAGAGGACGGCGGCCGCGGCAGCCAGCAGCCAATCCCTCACCCGCCTCCAGCGCACGAGGGCGGCCGGCGCAATGAGGCTTGCACGGCCTTCCGCCTCCTCGATCACCGAGGCGCGCAGCGCATCCGAGGCCGTGCCGCCGGCGTGGCCTCGGGCAAAATGGAGGGCGCTCGCCAACAGGTCGGCAGAGCGCGGCAGGCGCTTCTCGATCTCCAGGGCCAGCGCCTCCGCGGGGAGACGCCTCAGGAAGGGGGCGGCCAATTGCCTGCCGAACTGATAGAGGAGCGCACCGCCCCAGAGAACCAGCAAAGTCAGGCGCAGCTCCCGCGGAAGGCGAAGCATCTTGTCCACTGAGAAGTCGAGGAGCACAAGGGCGGCGGCGATGCAGAGGAACCTGCCCAAGCCGACGGCCACCATTGCGAGGCGGACGAGCCGACGCAGGGAGGCGAGCTTGCCTTGCAGTGTGATTGTGCTCTGCACGGTTGTCGTCCTGGCTAAGGCACTGTTGCTGAACCCGCCCTTGCGCGCCATCCTGGCCCGCCACGGCGCGTAAACCCGCCAGGGCGGGCAAGCCCGCCAGAAGGCCGGCGGGTGAACCTCGGGCGTTCTGGCACGGCGAATGCGGCGCCGTGCTGCGAACGCAGGGGCGCTCGGGCGGCCATACGGCCGCGGGGCGACCGCGGCGTCCGCAGCCTTCCTTGTCCGCGCGCCACGGGCACGGCGCGCCGTGCCCCCACGCGGGGGGCCGCCGGAATGCGACGCGGGCGGCACGCTCCTTCGCGATCCGGCGGAGACCGCCCGCCACACGGCCGGCGGGTGAACTCCGTCGGAAGGGTGTTTGCACCGGCCCTGCCCAACTATTACGCTATTATAGTCGTCCGGGGAGTGGGCGGGAAGGTTTCGAGCACAGGCTCTTGCGCACCGAGGTCGAGATGGCAGAGATAAAGAAACATGAGGGCAAGCTGAATGCCGCCGGGAAGAGGTTTGCGTTGGTTGTGAGCCGTTACAACGAGTTCTTTGCGGGCCGCCTGCTGAGCGGGGCGGAGGACTGTCTTTTGAGGCACGGGGCGGCGCCGGAGGACATTGAGGTGTTCCGGGTGCCGGGGTCGTTTGAGATTCCGTTAGTTGCGAAGAAGGCGGCGGAGTCGGGGGACTTCCATGCGGTGGTGTGCTTGGGGGCGGTGCTGCGGGGACAGACTCCGCATTTTGACTACGTGGCTGCGGAGGTGGCGAAGGGGATTTCGCGGGTGAACATGGAGACTGGGGTGCCGACGATATTCGGGGTGATCACTGCGGATACGGTGGAGCAGGCGGTGGACAGGGCTGGAGCGCGGGCGGGGAACCGTGGGGCGGAGGCGGCGCTGGCGGCGATAGAGATGGCGGACCTCCTGGAACGGCTAACAGAAAAGAGCTAACAGCGGAGGGGCCGGGGCACCGGGCGCGTGTGCACCGTCGAGGCTGCAGATTGCACCTATTATGAGTGGGACTCGATCAACGCTGTCCAGGATAGGGCCGGAGACGAGGTCATGGCTGGACGGCAGGTGCACCGGCGAGAGGGGGGTGGCAGGGAGCCAGGCTGTTACTCTATTCCGAAGTGTGGCAAGCGTTTGGCTGCACCAGAGAGATGCGCCAGTCAAGGATGGCGCGTCACGATTTGACCCGCCCAGATAACCGTGACGTATCCGGCCGAGTTCATGCTCGTGGCGGCAATGGATCGGTGTCCGTGTCGCTCGGAACACAGACCGAATGGTGACGTGGAAGGTCTAACTTGCAGCAACAGAACGGCTGCCTGAGGCTGCCGTGCCACGCCAGGTGCACAAGGGCCAGCCGCCGAAGCCTGCATCTACAGGGACACCCAGGGGGGACTATGGACTCGGGCGCACCGATCATGCCGCAGAGTCGTCGTGATTGACGCGTGGCCTGCCAGCCGTTGGACCACTGTCTCGCTCACTGGCCGGTGGCGGCGTCGGTCACGAGGGGGAGTGTGAGTACGAAACAGGCGCCGTTGCCGTCAGAAGCAGCCAGGACCAGGCGGCCGCCCATGTCCTCGGCCAAGCGGCGGCTGAGAGCCAAGCCGAGCCCGACGCCGGGGGCGAGCTTAGCCGCCGGGTGCGCCGACTTGCGGAAAGGCTGGAAGATGCGCCCGACATCGCGCTGCGGAATGCCCGGGCCGTGGTCGCGCAGCCTGACCGTTGCCCGTCCGCCGTCCAGGGACACGTCCAACTGGATCCGCCGGTCGGCTGCGGACGCGGCGTACTTGCAGGCGTTGTCCACCAAATTGAGGAGCACCTGCTCGATGGCCGTGGCGGAGACCCGGACACGGACTTGGGCTGCGCCCTCCGCGAAGCTCGTCACAATCTCCATCCCGGCCTGTGCCGCCCGTTGAGACAACCGGCCACCCATGCCTTCGATCAGGGGACCCAATTCGACGTTCTCAACCGTCCCGTGCGGCCTCCCGCGTTCCAGCCGGGCGTATGCGAAAACGTTCTCGACTAAGTGCGCCAGACGGTCGGCTTCGGCTTGCAGTGTGCTCACGTAGCTGGAGCGCGTCGGTTCGTCCGACACCATGCCCTCGGCGAGCATTTCGGTGTACATTCGGAACGTCGTGAGGGGAGTGCGCAGTTCGTGCGTGACGGCCGACACGAAGTCCGCCCGGCGTTGACTCAGCGCCACAGCGCCCCGCAGCAGGACGGCCACCGCAAGCCCCGCAAGCAGCGCCGCTGCCCAGGCCAGCAGGAGGGTCAGCCGCGTAGGCGACCCGGGCGGTCCGGCGCCTTCGGGCACACCCCCCGGCACCAGCCTGACGGGCAGCGCCGCCAGCATGCGGGCGCGCTGTTCTGCCGAACCGGGTGGGGACGGTACGAGGTCCGCCTGCGGCAGCAGGTCCGCAATGCTTGTCAGAAGCCAACGGCGGATGGCCGGCCAGTCGAGCCGGCACCCCTGCACGTAGGCTCCGTCGTTCACGGTAACTCGTCGCGCCAGCAGGAGAGCATCGCCGGCCCATAGTGCCACGACCGGTCCAACAGCCACCCCGGGGGCGGACACTGAGGCAGTCTGGGCCTGCTGGAAGCTCTGGGCGCGGGCCAGCCACTCCTTCGCGTTGAGGGCAGCCTGCTGAGGCGCCGCCAGCATGTCGGCCTTGGCCAGTGGTAAAGGGGCAAGGTGCCCTTCCGCCGGGGCGCGCTCCTCCTCCGGAAGGAGGGGCAAGAGGTCGTCCCTGGAGACCAGCGCCTGCAGGTTGCCGAGTTGTGCAGAGGAAGCCTGGATCCTGTCGTGGATGCGATAGGCAGCTTCCGCGAGGTCACGCATGTTCTCGACGGGGACCTGGGGGGAGGTCATCTCACCGTCGGGTCCGAACTGGAAGTGGAGCAGGACGTGCTCGGGGATGCTCGTCAAGAGGGGCGAAGGCACCATTACGTCACCCCGGCGGATTTCGGCGAACATCCGGGTGTACGCCCGCTCGGCGGGGCTGAAGGCGCTGTAGGAGAAGTAGGGACGCGCGGATTCACGCGCCAGCAGCGCCGAGAGGGCTGAGTCCATCCGCCACAGGGCCAGGCGCACGCTCTCCTCGAGGGCCGCCTGGTGACGCGCTTCGGCCCTGGCCCGGTCGAGCTTGACGGCCGTCAGGGTAACCCAGCCCATCCCGGCCGCCAAGACCGCCGCACAAAGGCCGAAGCTCGCCCAGATGGGCCACGTCCGCTTCATTGCATTCCCTCAGCGGCGCCGAACATGTAGCCCCTGCCGCGTACGGTGAGGATCACACGCGGGCGGTCAGGGTCGTCGCGCACCTTGTGCCGCAACCGTGCCACGTGCATGTCGATCGTGCGCGTGTCCAGGCCTTCCGGGTTCATCCGCCAGACGCGGGACAGGACCTCCTGCCGGGAGACGACCCGGCGGGGATTACGCGCCAGATAGCGGAGCAGCTCGGACTCGCGCTCTGTGAGTTCACAGCGCTCGCCGTCGTCGAAGCGCACCTCGCAGCGCGCCAGGTCGGCGACGCCGCCGGGGATGGCCACCTCCACGATGTCGGACGGCCGCTCAGGGGACCTGCGCAGGACGACCTTAGCGCGAGCCAGCAGTTCCTTGACGCTAAACGGCTTAACCACGTAGTCGTCGGCTCCCAGCCGGAGCCCCAGCAGCCGGTCCGCCTCCTCGCCGCGGGCGGTCAGAATGATCACGGGCAGCGACGGACGTGTCTCACGCACCTCGCGCAGGATGTCTAAACCATCCCGGCCGGGCAGGACCAGGTCGAGCAACAGCAAGTCGTAGCGCGCTCGGACGGCCGTCTCGATGCCCGAGTCTCCATTGTCGGACTCGAGCGTCTCGAAACCGGCGAAATGCAGCGCGTCCACGATTCCTCGGCGGACAGCCGCATCGTCCTCGATCACGAGGATCCTTCTTTTCGCCATAGCTCACTCGAAGGTAAAGCCTTTGGCTGCTGCCTGGGTGCGCACGACCTTTATTATAGCCTGATCGAGCGTGTCTTCGCCCGACTCTGGGAGCTTCTTCATCTGCTCCGCCACGTACTGCCTGCGCTCCCGGTCGAGCTGCTGGATCCTCGCCTGTATCTCGGCCCGGCGGGCGGTCTTCGCCTTCACATAGGCCTTCTTCTCCTCGAGCGCCATGCCGCGCATCTCTTGGGGAAGATCCTCGGCCTTGATCCCCTCCAGGCTGACCCCTGTCTGGGACAGCGCGTCAACCAGGTCCCAGCCGGCGTTGCGGTACTGCGCCGACGCCTTGGACACCTGCCGCTGCACGTTGACTGAGGCGGCCGCCGAGGCCGCGTTCGCGTCCTGCTGGGCCTGGCGGGCCATACTCTCAGCCCCGCCCGCGCCGTAAGCGATGTACGTCGTGTTCAGCTCGGCGCCCAACCCGGCCACCTCCGCGTCCTGCGGGGCGTCAATGTGCACGATGGCGCGGTTCTGGTCGATACAGGTGTAAGTGCCATCGGCCAACAAGGCTCCGTCCTTCCACTTGCCCTCGATCCCGGCTCGGTCATCGCCACAGTGGATGGTGTTGACGACGATGCCCTTGCTGACGGCCGCCTTGCACGCGTCGGCGTAGTTGACAGAGCCTTGCGTGAACGGCTCGTTGCCCGCGATGAAGATGAGCTTCATGTCTTCTTTGGATTGGCTCCACTGAAGCCCGTCGACGGCCATGCGGATGACCATGCCGCAGTACTCCTCGCCGCCGTTCGTCTTGAGAGCGAACAATTCCTCCGAGACCTTGTCGAGGTCGGTCGTCAAGGGAAGGATCATGCGGAGGTAGCCTTCTTTCTGCGGCAGGGAGCTCTTGCCGTACTCGTAAAGCGCCACTCGCAGGTCGGGCGGAGACCCGGCACGCCTGGCGGTGGCCATCTCGTTGACGATCCGCCAGAGCTGAGCCTTCGCTTGGTCAATCAGGCCGCTCATGCTGCTGCTGGTGTCGAGCAGGATGGCGATCTGAACGACGGGGCGCTGCTCCTCGGCGGCCTCGACGCGATCGGCCAGGCAGACGATTGCGAGAGCAACTCCGATGCACAATACGGCCAACACGTTCCGTCCCATTGTCTCTTCCTCCTCTTGCTGCAGAGCTACCGTGCACAGCATTGGACGCGGCAGCCGGCGCAATGTTCCTGACGGAGCTACCTCGCGCCGCTGATCAGCACCGTCTCGCCGTCCAAGACCATCAGTATGTCGCCGCGCAAAGAAATGGTGCCCGGGCGGCCCTCTTCGGCCAGCCGGAGCGCGAGCCTGCGGAACTCCTCCGAGCCGAACTGCACGACCCTGTCCGGCGCAGCTTCGCCCTTTTGCTGGAGCGCCTGGCTGTCGACCCACCGATTCCCCCGCTGGTAGAAGGCCCGGTCGTTCACCTGCTGCACGTTCGAAAAGGTCACGGCGTTCATACTCGGGTCGTAGTAGGCATTGCGGGGGTTCAGTGACGACTGCTGCTGCTGGGCAACGGAGTTGAGGGACTGGTTGACCGAACCGACTCCCGAGCGGCTGCGGACGGCGCGGTTGATGAAGTTTTCCGTCGCTGCCGCGCGCACTTCGTCCGGGCGCGACAGGTCCGTGCCTTCGCGGGCGAGGAAGGCCGTGTACTCGGTCAGCACGCCGAACTCCATCGAAAGCCTCACGATCTCGTCCACAAGCTCCTTCATCTTCGGGTACGCGGGCCCGGCGCTGGCAAGGGCCATGCGGTCGTGGTCGGCGCCCAGCTGACGGATCGCGTCGACCAGGACGGCAATCTTGCGGGTTGCCCACAGGCGCGGGACGAACGAGTTCCGCGTGGTGGCGCCGGCGAGGTCGAAGCTGAACCGGAAGCGGCGTGCTCTGCCCAGGTAGTCGCCCGTGAGGAAGAAGCAGAGGGGCTTTTCCCCCACGTAGCGGCCGAGCAACACCACCTGGTCGCCGTCGAACAGGTCCGGAAGCACGGCGGGCACCACGTCGCGCACCCGCGCAGGAGCGGGCTGCCCCCCTTCGTCGACGGTCTGGAGGTCGGGCGACGTGAGCAGCGGCCCGGCGAGGTGCTGGTAGACGCGAGCAACCTTCGCCTCCACGTCTTCCCCGGGTAGGGCGAACGTCGCCGATCCGCGCGTCTCCGACGCGAGCCTCTCCAGCAGCGGCGTGTTCACGTCGACGCCCACTCCGAAGGTGAAGATCCGCCGCTTGTGCGGGTTGCCCTTCGACGCGACATCACGGATCGCCACCTCGGACGTCTCGCCGACCGTCGGAAGCCCGTCCGTCAGGAAGAGCACAACCGGCAGCACGCCCTCGCGCGGCGCCTCCTGCCGCAGGGCCTCCACGAGGGCGTCATGGATGTTGGTGCCGCCCCGGGATGTGACGCTCCGGAGGTACTCCCGCGCAGCAGCCTCGGACTCTTTGGTCTTGACGACCGGCTTCTGTGCGAAGCGTTCCACGGCCTCGTTGTAAGAAAGGATGTTGAACGTCTCGCCGTCCTTCAGGCCGGCAACGATCTGCTGAGCCGCCTCGCGGACCTGCTCCAGCTTCCCGCCGTTCATGCTTCCGGAGCGATCGAGCACCAAGGTGACCTCTCGCTTGACGGGCTCTGCCGCGGCCGGATGTGCGACGGGCAGGCCTGCCAGCAGCAGGAAGTACCCTCCCCCGACCTTGGGATCGGGATAGGCGAGCAGCGAAGCCGACACGCTGCCGCCGTCGAGCAAGTAGGAGAGCCGGAACGGGCCGGGCTCCGAAGCCGCCTGGCCCTGGACTCTGGCCGAGGCCGTGGATGCATCCGGGCGCTTGACTTCGAGCTTGTGGCTCGGCGAGTAGAGCGTCGAGATCGGCCTCTTGGACGTGATCTGGACCGCGATCATCCACGGGACAGCGTAGTCGAGCGACTCGCTCCGTGGGAGCACGTAGTCGATCCTGTCGCCGTCAGCGGCCAGCAGGTGCTCGTAGGTCAGGCGCACACGCTGCTTCCCTCGTGCCTCTACAGGGAAGACGCTCGACCGAATGAGCGCATATCCGAGGAACTCGAGCATGGCCGGGTCGCGCACCTTGGCGACGATCTGCTCGTATGCCCTGGCTGCCTCGCCTTTGGGCAATACCTCAGCCGACGGCTCCTTGGCCGTGCCCTGAAACGTGAAGCTGCGCACTGCCGCTCCTTGTGGCACCGGCACGACCAGTTCCGCCTCCTGGCGGGACCCCGTGGGATTCTCCAGCCCGATCTCCAGGGTCGTCGTCGCCGCCTGCTCCAGGATGACCACGTCCGCCGTCACGTCTGTGACACGTACTGGCCCGGCAGCGTCGCGCGAGGCCGGGCGGCCCTGCGGCATGACGATGTTCGAGGCGAACGGCCGAGCCGAGGAAGCGTAATGCTGTGCGCTTGCGGCTGCACAGAGTACAGCAACGCCCATCGCCACCCAGACCGCCCCGCCCCGTCTGCCTGTCCTTGCCATTGCCCGTCTCCTCTTCACCTGGTCCCTGCATTGGCTCTGCGTATATAGTAGCTGGAGAGGCCCGATCTGTTCGTAACAAGTTCGTAACAAGCGCGAGGGACGGCCTGAGCCGGCACGATCAGAAACGCCGCGATTTCTTTGCTCCGGTTCGCGGACCGCGGGACTGTGCTGGCGGAGAGTGTTTGAGCAACTAAAGAAGTCCCTGCGCAACGTGGAAGTGACGCGGTAGCGGGGGGCAGGGTGCGCAAAGCTACAGAGCGTCTCAGTGCGGGTGACCTCCTGCACCAGAAGGGCGGCATTGGCCACTGATTTGCACTGATTGCCTCTGACACGAAAAGTGGTGCTCCGTGCGAACACAGCGTAGGCACGCAGCAAACCCCGGCGGCGGCAGAGGGCAAGGCACGCTCACTCCGCCCTTCGACCGTCTCGACAAGCTCAGGACAGGCTCCTTCGGGGTGCGCAGCGTGCGGCGCATGTTGGGCACGCACAGGCTACGCTTGGGCCCGCCACAAGGCTGGCGGGTTAACCCACCATACGTACGGCGGGCAAGCGTGGCACCCTGCGAACGACAGGCGTGAGGCGTGAAGCCTGAGGTACGGGCGGGGACAGGTGTGAGGCCCGCTTTCGTCCGCCCGCCGCGGCGGGTAAACCTTTGGACGCGGGCCGATAAACGTGGCACCCGGAAGCTTCGCTGCTCGCCTCAGACCCGCACTTGCGCCCGTGGCCGCGAGTTGAGAACGTGTCGCGTCTTTCGGCCCTGAAAGGTCCCCTGTCATTGGCGCAGACTGATCCTGCCGCAACCGACCGGCAGGCGTGAGAACGTTCCGCCAGCCGCGGAACGTCTGGGGCTTGAGAACCTTCGCCAAATGGCGAAGGTCTCAGGCACGGCGCCGGCTGGCAAGCCGAGGCGCGTCCGCGAGGCGCGGACGCGGAGCAGGTGAACAGGAGAAAGGGGAGCAGGAGAGAACGACGACGCACGCCTCGCACCACAGCCGGGGGTCCGCACGCCACGGCGCGTAAACCTGAGGCGGATGGCACAAACCAGCGCAAGGACGGGGCTCCAGGTGCGCACTTGCTTCTGAGGCCGCGAGTTGCGAATATGTCGCGTCCTTCGGCCCTGAAAGGTCCCCTATCTTTGGCGGAAACTGCTCCTGCCACAGCCCGCTCCCGCGTGCCGGCAATTAGCCCGACGTTGCTGCTGGTGTCGTTCATCTGGGGCGCCGGGAACCTCCTGACGAAGTGGGTCCTCGACGTCATTGAGCCAGCCGGCCTCCTCGCCCTTCGCATGGGGACGGTGTCCATCCTCTTCGTTGCGCTGCTGCTCGTCGTGCCGCGCCGACGGCCAAGAACCCCCGACAGCATGCCGCGTGAGCCGCGTTGCGCCTCCGGCTGGATGGATGCAGGCAAAGGCGGCGACCCCGTACCACGACCGGGCACAGCGGAACGACTGGGCGTAGCTGACCCGAAGGGACGGGCGGCGTCGGCCGCGTGCCCGCGTCGCTCGGGCTTGACGCATTGGTCTCCTATGCGCCGCGCCCTCGCTTCTTGGCCTGCGGCCGAATCCGCTCCGTCGCGGCCACGGGGCATTCTGTCAGGGGCTCTAGCGCTCCGCGAATGGCTGATGCTGGCGGCGTTCGGCGGGGGCTTGATAGCGGCACAACTCCTGTCGTTCACCTACGCCACGAAGATGACGACGGCAAGCGAAGCGTCGCTGCTGGTTAGCACGGCTCCTGCCTGGACGGCCGCCATCGCGGCCCTGGCAGGGATGGAGCAGGTCACGGGGCTTAACTGGCTGGGGATTGCAGTCGCCTCCGGCGGAGTTGCGATGATCGTCCTCGGGCCGGCCGGCAGGATTCCGGCCAACGCGCCGGCGCGTCTGCCCGGCGACCTGATCATGATTGCCTCGGCATGGCTCTACGCGGGCTACATGGTCCTGAGCAAGCGATGGATGCAGCGGCTCGGGGACCTGCCCGTCATATGTGCCACATTCGCTGCCAGCGGCGTGCTGCTTGCAGTGATAGGGGCGCCGCAGCTACTTGCCACGGACTGGAGCAAGGTGACGGCGTGGCACTGGGCGGCGATCGCACAGATTACGCTTCTGGCCGGCTTCGTGGGTTTCATCCTGTGGTACCGAGCGATCGGCCGTACGTCGGCGACGAGGACGGCGGTCTACCAGTATCTCGTGCCGGTGGTAGCCGTTGTCGGCGCGGCGGCGTTTATGGGGGAACGGATGGGCGCAGTGCAGTTCATAGGGATTGGGTTGACGTTGGTTGGGGTGTACGCAGCGAGCGTGCCGGCAGGGGTGAAGGCAGAAGTATGAAGTATGAAGGATGAACCCTCCTTCGTTCGCCGGCGCGAACTTCGGAGGGCCTGCGGGTCTGAAGAGTGCGTCCGATCAGGACATGGGTAACACTTGAGGCTCAGAACGGATGTCAAAACAGGCGGTAAGCCACAGTCGGGGGCGGCTGTGCCACAACGCCTTATGCCCCCAGTCATGGGGGACGGCTCACGCACGCTCAAGGTCCGATGGGGAGTGGTGCTCCGACCCGAGATCCCTCGTCCGCCCGGAGGCGTCCTCGGGATGACAATTCCTCGGCAGGCCAAACTGGATGTGGTGGCCAAAAAGCACTGGCGAGGCCCCGAGTGTGGTTGCTCTACAACGGCAAACGACCACAGCCGAGGGCGGCTATGCCACAAAAGTCACAGCCGGGGGGGCCGTGCCACAAAAATCGCATGCCGGGGGCGGCTGTGCCACAAAGACTGGAGTGCATGGCGTCAGAGGAGGTCGGAGCTGCTGATGGTCGGACACCAGAACTTCTCGATGTAGCCGACGACAAGGCGCGTTCCCTCTTCGTGGCTCACGTACGGTGGCGTGGCAGGGTCGTAAAGGCTGTCCGTCATGTCACGCACGAGCGCCACGTCCACACCCCACCTGACCATCTGCTTGATGGCGAAGGACCTGTTCAGCACGCAGTAGTTCGTGTGGACCCCCATGATGAGGAGGGTCCGGATGCCGCGTTCCTGAATGGCGTTGTAGACCTCGCGGCCTTTGTCGGAGATGCCGTCCCGGTCCTGGTCTATCTCGATGGCCGGGTGCTGTCTTGTCCACGGACGCGTCTTCAGGGGCTCGCCGGTGTCACAGTCGCCCTTCGACGTGTCTAACGGCAAGGGCACGTCGGGAGTGTCGAGATTCGGAGGCGGATCATGGGGCGGGGCGTCTGCCATCCTGTGACGGGCCGGGGTGCTTTCGTAGAACGCCATGGTGTCCGATGGCGCATGGATGATGAAGACGCCGCGGTGGCGGGCGGCCTTGACGACCTCGTTCATTCGCGGCGCCATCTCGGCCACACGTTCGGCGGCGCCCCGGCACGTGTGGTCATCCCACATGTCGCAGATCAGGAGGGCCGTCTGAGCAGCCGGCACCTCCTTGCGCGTCGCAGTTGCCTTCCAGCAATTGCGGCCCCTTGCGTCCTTTGTCAGTTCCTGCCTGGACAGATTGAGGACCAGCGTAGCTCGCTTGCCCATGCCTGATGCTCCTTTCCGATTGGACCGACCAGGGAGCATAGCTTGAACGGGGCGGGCTTTCAAGATCGGGAAGGCAGGTGTAAGGCAGGAAGGCAGGGTGCTGAACGGGCAAGGATGAAGTGTGAACCCTCCTTCGTTCGCCGGCGCGAACTTCGGAGGGCCTGCGGGTCTGAAGAGTGCGTCCGATCAGGACATAGGTAACACTTGAGGCTCGGGACGGATGTCACAATAGGCCGGAGATCCACACCCCAGGGCAGCCCTCCGGACGCCAGAACCGCGACAGGGGCGGTTGTCCCGTAAGCGCCAGTCCCATATACTGCGCCTCGCGCGCCCAACGGGCAGGGCCAAGGAGTTCGCTCTGAAAGCAGGGAGGGACCGACGATGCGTTTCGGCGTGGCAGTGAGGGACATTACGCCCGCAACTCGGATGCCCATGGCGGGCTACGCTGAGCGGAAGGACCGTTTCGACCGCGTCCATGATCCTCTGACCTTCACCGCCCTCGTGCTGGAGGAAGGCAAGCGGCGGTCGCTCCTGGGCGCCGTGGACCTGGTGAGCATGCCGCGCGACGGGAGCCTGCCGGCACTGCTGGAGCGGCTCGGGGGCATCGTGGGCTGCCCGCCGGACAATGTCATGCTGAACGCTTCGCACACGCACGGCGGCCCCATCGTGTCGGCTTCGGGGCGCCGGGATCAGGCCGTTGCAGACAATGAACTTTTCGACGGCTACAGGGACTCCGTTTACGAGAAGGTGGCCGACGCCGCGCGCGAGGCTGCGGCGAACCTGCGCGAGGGATCGCTGTGGTTCGGCGAGGGGCGGACCGATCTGCCCATAAGCCGGCGGCTCGAGCGAGACGGAAAAATCCTCCACGCTCCGGCCCCAGGCGCGCCTACCGACAATCGCATCCACGTCCTTGCCCTCCAGGATGCTGACGGTCATGCGGCGGCGGTGGGGCTGAAGGTGGCCTGTCACGCGGTGGCCACTGCCTGGCAACACATGATCACGGCGGACTACCCGGGGGCATGGCGGGGTGAGTTCTCTCGCGCCTTCGGCGGGCGCGCGGTGCCCTTCTTCCTGCAGGGCGCAGGCGCGGACGCCCGTCCGAGGCAAACGGCTGACGGGGACCAGTGGCGCGCCGTGCCTCACGCGGAGCTGACCGACATTGCCCGGGGGCTGGCCGCCGAGTGCCTTCTTACCCTGACGAGCCCCGGCATGCAGCCCGTGGGCTCCCTCAACCTGACCGGCAAGATCCGGCCTGTGGCCGTGCCTTGCGAGAAGCTCTATACCCGCCGCGAGCAGTTCGAGGGACTCCTGGTGTCAGGCGACGAACGCAGGCGGAGCTATGCCGATAAATGCATAGCTTTGTTGGACGGCGGCGAGCAGGTGCCGGACCACGCCACGGTCAACGTCCAGACTTTGTGGCTGGCGGAGGACCTCGCAATCGTGGGCCTGGACGTGGAACCGCTCTGCGGCCTGGGCTTCGCCGTGGAGGAAGCCCTCTCCCCGTGCCGCGTAATCCTGCTCGGGTACAATAATGGCTCTCAATTCTACCTGGGCACATCGAAGGAGTTGGCGCGCGGCGGGTACGAGTCGGAGAGCTATCTCGGCAAGCCCTGGTCCGGGCCGTTGGGGCCGGGCATCGAAGAGAGCATCATCGGGGGTTTGACGCGGCTCTGAGGGCCGGGGCAGCCAAAGCGCGCGGTGCCCGTGTTCCCGGAACCGCGAAGGGGTAAAGGGATAGCCTCGCCCCCTGAAAGCTGCCGGACATCGGTTCCAGGGCTACAGCCGCCGCACGAAGCGGTTGCCCCGCGAGCGGCAATCCCATATACTGCCCGGATACGCTTTTGGGCGGATGCCGGGCCGAGCGGTATCAGGAAGGTCAGGCCCGTCCCCCGGGCGGCAGGCGGTGCGGAAGGATTGTCGCGTTGCAAGTCCCCTTTCGTTTCCCGGTCCACTCGCGTGAGAATCCAGACCTTAGCAAGGGAACTAGCGCTTAAGGCGCTATACCAGCACGACCTGATGGGCGGCCGGTCCATCGAGGAACTGCGCATCTTCTGCGAACAGAACGCAAAGCCGGAAGTGGCCGAACTGGCCATGGAGCTGGTGGGGGGGTGCATCGCAAAGCAGGAGGCGACGGATGACATAATCCGCCGGACGGCCGAGCACTGGGAACTGGAGCGAATGGCGATAAGCGACCGGAACGTCCTGCGTATCGGAGTCTACGAATTGCTCTTCAAGCCGGAGACGCCTCCGAAAGTGGCCATCAACGAGGCAATCGAATTGGCCAAGAAGTACAGCACGGAGAATTCGCCGACGTTTGTCAACGGCGTGTTGGATCGGATTTATGTGACGAGCGGAGAGAAGGCGGCAGGCGAGGCGGCTGGCGTAACGGCAGAGGCAGCAAGTGGCGAGCCCGATCCGGCGCCGGGCGGCGCCGCGGCCGAGTCCAGGCCGGACCCCATGGCGCGGGCAGACTTGCACGTGCACTCCACGGCGTCGGACGGCTCGGAGGAGCCGGCGGACCTGCCGGCGCTGGCGATGAAGGCAGGGCTGGCGGCGATGGCGCTGACGGACCACGACTCGGTGGAAGGCGTTGAGGCTGCGAGCCGGGCGGCGGCTGCGGCTGGCATTGAGCTTGTGCCCGGAGTGGAGCTGACCGGATACGCGCCGCCTCACTCGAGCGACGCCGAAATGGAGGTGCACATCACCGGCCTGTTCGTTGACATCCGCAGTCCTGTGCTCTTGGAGAACCTTCGGCACCTGCGGGCGGTGCGAGTGGAACGCATAAAGCAGATGGTTGAGAAGTTGCGCGGGTTGGGGATCGAGGTCGAGGCGGCAGCGGTGATCGGGCGCGCAAGGGGCGGGGCGGTTGGGCGCGTGCACCTGGCGGAGGAGTTGGTGGAGTGCGGGTATTGCCGAAGTGTTGCGGAAGCCTTTGACCTGTATCTCGGCAACCGTGGCCCCGCTTACGTGCCGAAGGAGAGGATGACGCCGCTCGAAGCGATCGCGTTAGTGCACGAGGCGGGCGGATGCGCGGTGCTCTGCCATCCGGGCCTGTTAGAGGATTTGGACAGTTACGTCGAGGAGCTGGCGGAAGGCGGCTTGGACGCAGTCGAGGTGCACTACCCCTTGCACAGTCCCGAGGATGAGCGACGCTGCATGGAGATTGCACGTCGCTTGGGACTGGTGGTGGCCGGCGGGAGCGACTTTCATGGGGTGGCGAAGCCGGACGTGCACATCGGACAGGAGGCGGTCTCTTACATCGAACTGGAAGAGCTAAGGCGGCGGGCCGGGCGGCGCGAATGAAGCCGACGAGCACGTATCGGCGGGCACTGCCGGTTTGTGGCGACGAGGGAGACGGACGTAAGCATGACACCGTTCAATCTGTTCAAAAGAAGGCCCGTGACGCCGGAGGATCCGGCCGAAGAGACGGCGGCGCCAAAGCAGGCAGCGGACAGCAAGGAGGAGAAGTCCGGGCTGTTCGCCAAACTGCGCGCGGGGTTGCAGAAGACGCGGCTGAAGGTGACCGGCGGCCTGCGGAGCGTTTTGGCGATTCATCGGACACTGGACGAAGATCTCCTGGCCGAGATCGAAGAGCAACTCTACCTGGCCGACATCGGGCCGCACGCGGTGCTGAGGCTTACGGCGGGCCTGCGAGAGGCCTACAAGCAGGCGCGCATCAAGAGCCCCGAAGAGGTCCTGGAGTTTCTGAAGTCGCAGATGAAGGAGGACCTTCGCCAGTGGGACACAAGCTTGCACCTGCCCGAGACCGGCCCGGGCGTGATCCTCGTGGCAGGGGTGAACGGCTCGGGCAAGACCACGAGCATTGCCAAGCTGGCGTACATGTTCACCAAGGGCGGACAGCGGGTGCTCTTGGCGGCGAGCGATACATTTCGGGCTGCGGCGGTGGAACAGTTGAGCATCTGGGCGGACAGGGTCGGGGCCGATGTGGTCAAGAACGAGAGCGCCGACCCGGCGGCAGTCGCGTTCGACGCGGCGGAGAAGGCGCTGGCGCACAATTATGATGTGCTCATCGTAGACACGGCCGGGCGACTGCACACGCGGACGAACCTGATGATGGAGCTTCAGAAGGTGAACCGCGTCGTGAGCAAGAAGATAGCGGAGGCGCCGCACGAGACGCTGCTGGTGCTGGACGCAACGACGGGGCAGAACGCCATCAGCCAGGCGCTGAGGTTCCACGAGGGGCTGAAGCTGACGGGGATCATCCTGGCCAAGCTGGACGGGACTGCCAAAGGCGGCATCGTGTTCGGCATGCGGGACCAGATTGACATTCCGGTGAAGTTCGTCGGGCTGGGCGAGCGGCCGCAAGACCTGATGGCGTTCGATCCGGACCAGTTTGTGGATGCGCTTTTCGAATAGGGACACACCTATTTCGCGGGCGAGAGAGCAAATGCGCGGAATGAGTTTTGAGCAGACCAAGCAGCTTTACGACAGCTACGTGATCGGCAATTACCGGCGGGCGCCCGTGGCCTTTGCGCGCGCCGAGGGCTCGTACATGTGGGACACCGACGGGAATCGGTACATTGATCTGATGCCCGGCTGGGGCACCACGCTCTTAGGGCATTGCCATCCGAAAGTGGTGACGGCGATCCAGCGGCAGGCCGCCTTACTGATCCACGTGGACAATACTTTCTATATTCCTCCGCAAGCGGAGCTGGCGCAGAAGCTGAGCGAGCACTCCTTCGGTGGGAAGTGCTTCTTCTGCAACAGCGGCGCTGAGGCCGTCGAGGCGGCGCTGAAGCTGGCAAGGATTCACAAGGAAAAAGCGGGTCGGTACAAAGTTGTCAGCATGCAGAACTCGTTCCACGGGCGCACGATGGGCGCGGTGAGCGCGACGGGTCAGGAGGCCTACCACCGGGGCGTGCCTCTCGTGCCGGGTTTTGCGTACGTCCCACTGAACGACCTGGATGCCGTGAAGAAGGCTTGCGACGAGGAGACGTGCGCGGTGGTCTTCGAGCCGATTCAGGGCGAGGGCGGGATCTGCGTGGCCAGTGAGGAATTCGCAACGGGGCTGCGTGCGTTCTGTGATGAGAAGGGCTTGCTCCTCATAGCGGACGAGGTGCAGACGGGTATGGGACGCACGGGGAAGTGGTTCGGCTATCAGCATTATGGGATCGAGCCGGACATTATGGTGGTTGCCAAGGCGCTCGGGAGCGGGATCGCCATCGGAGCCATGACTGCGCGACCGGAAGTGGCAGACAGCCTCGTGCCGGGGACGCATGCCTCGACCTTCGGCGGGAATCCGCTGGCTTGCGCCGGCGCGCTGGCGACCTTCAAGGTGATCGAAGAGGAAGACCTTTTGGAGGCGTGCCGGCGCACCTCGGAGCACATCTTCGGACGGCTGAAGGGGATGGCGCGCAAATATCCGATCATCAAGGAGGCGCGGGGCCGCGGCGTCATGATCGGCGTCGAGCTCAATCGGCCGGGCGCGCCGGTCTTCCAGTATTGCCTGGATCACAAGGTCCGTCTCAACTGCACCCACGAGACGGTGGTGCGGTTGCTTCCTGCGATGAACATCGAGCGCGATGTCCTGGACGAAGGTCTGGACGTGCTGGACGAGGGGCTGGCAAAGGCTCAGGCGGGCGAGATCTGAAAGGAAGAAGGGAGGGGCAACCATGCATCTGATAACGCTCTTCGAGTGGGAAACCGACCGCATCAAGCAGTTGTTGGCGCTGGCCCATCAGCTGAAGGCGAAGGCGCGCGCAGGGAAGCTGGAACCGACGCTCGAGCGGAAGACTCTGGCTTTGCTTTTTGAGAAGAGTTCGATGCGCACGAGGGTCTCGTTCGAGGTGGCGATGACACAGCTTGGTGGCCACAGCATCTACCTGTCGTACGACGACGTGAGCCTGGGGCAGCGGGAGCCGATCAAGGACGGCGCCCGAGTGCTGTCTCGTTACGTTGACGGGATTGCGGCCCGGGTGTATTCCCACCGAACTGTGGAGGAACTGGCGGCGTATTCGAGCGTGCCAGTCATAAACGCCCTGAGCGATGCGGCCCATCCGTGCCAGGCGCTCGGCGACATCCTCACGATCGAGGAGCGCTTCGGGAGCACAAAGGGGCTCAAGGTGGCGTTTATCGGGGATGCGAACAACGTAGCTCGCTCGCTGGCAACCCTTTGCGCCAAGCTTGAGGTGGATTTCACGGTCGCATGCCCGCGCGGATATGCGTTCGACGCCGGCTTTCAGGGGCGCGTTGCGGCGCTGGCCTCGCGGGCGGGAGGGCAGTTTTCCATTACCGAAGACCCGAAAGAGGCGGCAAAGGGGGCGGACGTTATCTATACTGACGTATGGGTAAGCATGGGGGAAGAGGGACAAGCAGCAGAGAAGCGCCGTAGTCTCGCGGAATTCTCGGTTAACGGAGCGCTTGTTGCGGAGGCGGCCAAACGTGCCATTGTCATGCACTGCTTGCCTGCTCACCGGGGGGAGGAGATCACCGAGGAAGTCATCGAGGGGCATCATTCGGTGGTCTTCGAGCAGGCCGAGAACCGTTTGCACGCCCAGCGGGCGCTCTTGCAGATGCTGATAGGGGGCTCTTAGAACAAGTCTGCCACTTCCCCGCGTCTTCTTCCGCCGGGCGCATTCCCCGTTGCTGCCAGTGCCTCCGCCGTACGCCTGCGAGCCAGATGAAGAATTTGTGCTGTCGCCTCGGGCTGCATTTGGGGCGGCCTGGGAAAAGTCAGCCAAGCCCACCTGCACATGCTTACTGAGGCCGTGCCAGGGTTGCCAAAGCAACTTCACACTGCTCCGGCAATGTTGGCAATCTCCCTGCCCTGGCCGGCACGCCTGAAAGCTCGTAACGCCTTTGGCGGCATACCCTTTGCAAAATCCCTGTCGGTCTCACGACAATACAGGCATCACAGGTGCGAGAGAGGGGAATACTATGGGCGACAGATTCCAGAGAGGCAGACGGGCCGGGCAAGTCGTAGCGCTTGCGCCGGTCATGTTGGCCGTCATCGGTGGGATTGTGGCACTTACGGCGGACGTCGGAAGCATGTTTGTTGAGAAGGCGCGGCTTCAAAACGCGGCTGATGCGGCATCCCTGGCTGCCGCGTACGTGCTTGTGGAGAGGCGGGCCAGCGGCGCGACTGAAGGAGACGCGCGTGCCGCAGCCCTGACTGAGGCTACGGCCATCAAACAGGCAAACCGCGCAGAGGCAGGCCTTAACGTTCAATTCGGCTGTTGGCAGAACGGCACGTTCGCGACGGCGGGCATGGGGACCCCGGCAACGGCCGTCAAAGTGACCACGACGCGCAATCAGAATGCCCCCGGCGGGTGCGTTACGCTCTCGTTCGCGCGCCTGTTAGGCATCCGCACGTGCGACGTGGCAGCGCTGGCTGCCTGTGAGGCCACCAGCCAGATCGGCGGCTTTCTCGGCGGCCTGCGCCCATTTGCCGTCGACAGGCACTGTTTGGCGCCTATTGGGCAGGTGATAACGTTCTATGATCAAGAGAAAGTTGCGCCCGGCAATTTCGGCCTGCTGGACTTAAACGGCGGGGCGAACTCGACGCCGGAGCTGGCCCGGTGGATACACTACGGATACGACGGCGAGGTGACAGTGGGCGCGGGTGGCTACTGCTGGATAAGCGGAGACCCCGGCTGGCGCGCAGCCCTGAAGGACGATATCCAGGCCATCTGGGGCGAAGAGATATTTGTGCCGGTCTACGACGAAGTGATAGACAACGGCGGGAATGCCTCCTACCGCATTGTCGGCTTCGCGGGGATCACCATCACTGATTCCAACCTCACGGCCAAGACCAAGTACATCAAGTGCCGGGTGACAGAGATGAGGAGCGTCCATGACGTAATCGTGGGCGGTAGCTGGAGCAGCCCCAACCTTTGTAAGGTATACCTGGCCGATTGAAGTATGAGTGCGACGTTGTCGAACGGTAGGGGTCCGACAACGAATCGGGCAGGGCCGGTGTACCGCGGTTTCCCCTTGCCATTCTTGCTGTATTGACAAAGGCAGACCTATGAGCCACTCGAAGTCTGTCGGAGGCGGGACTCGCGCGCAGCATAGAGGGCGAGCCGAAAACCTGCAAGGACGGCATCACGGGCAGCGAAGAAGGCAGGGCAGGCTGCGCAGCAAGGCTGCGTGCGAAGGCTGCCCGGCGCTTTGCTGCAGGGACCTTGTCATCAGGATCCTCAAGCCGCGGACCAGGTATGAAGTCGAAGAATTGAAGTGGCATGTGCAGTACGACACGGTTCGCGTGTTTGTCGTCGGCAACAGGTGGCACTTACAGGTAAGAGGGAAGTGCATGCACCTGCGACCCGATAATCTTTGCCGGATATACGAACGGCGCCCGGACAGGTGCCGCCGGCTGAATCCGCCGAACTGCGAGCGTTACGGGGAATACTACGACGTCATGCTCCATACGCCGGAGGAACTGGAAGAGTATGTGAGGAGCCACAGGGCCGGCCGATGATGCGCGTCCCGTGACCTGCAATGGCACGCGATGTGCTCCTTGACACCTATCGGCTGGTTGTATCAAAACGGATCATAACCCTGTGGCGGGATTGGAGCATGGCAATGGAAGCTAAAGGCGCGCAATGGAAGCGAAGGGGGCAAGTTATCGTGCTGGCGCCCGTGATGTTAGTGGCGCTGGGCGGAATTCTGGCCCTGACCGTGGATGTGGGGGATGTCTTCGTGTGGAGGGCTCGCCTGCAGAACGCTGCCGACGCGGCAGCCCTTGCCGGTGTGCGGGTGCTGGTTGAGCAGCAACTTGCAGGCAAGGCAGAGTACGTGGCGCGCATTGCAGCCATCAATGAAGCCACGCTCATCCAGCAGGCGAACACCACAGAAGCGGGCATCAGCATTGAGTTCGGCGCTTTCGACGGAAGCGGCGCCTTCTCTTCACGAACGCTCTCGCAGCAAGCGTCGGCTGTGAGGGTGAAGACGGTTCGGAATGGGACGGCGCCGGGCGGTCCGGTGCGCCTTTCCTTTGCGTCCTTGATAGGGATAGGAAGTTGCGCAGTTACGGGCACGGCAGTTGCCGAGGCGACGGCGAACCTCCGCGGGATGTTGATAGGTCTCATGCCCTTCGCCGTGCCGCAGGATCGCCTTGTGGCGCCCGGGCAGACAATGGTGTTCTACCCTTGCGACGGCCAGGCCTATAACGGCATCGGAGACCTGACGGTCGTTCCGGGCTGTTTCGGGCTTCTGAACCTTGATGGTGGCTCGTCGGGCACGTCAGAACTGATTGACTGGATAACGAACGGCTACCAGGGGACCTTCCAGGTTAATCCGGACGACGGCTACCTCTGGATTGACGGCACATCCGGCTTCAGGGCTGCCCTGCAAAACCCCGTGAAGGCAAAGATTGGCCAGGAAATAGTCGTCGTCATCTATGACCAGGTGATCGGCCAGGGGTCCAACGGCGACTTCCGGTGCGTGGGGTTCGTCCGCGGGATTCTCACTGAGGTCAAGCTTACGGGCCACAATGAGCACATCAGTTTCACGGTTGACAAGATCGGCCTGCTGCACGACATGATAACGGGCGGCGGCCTCCCGAGCCCCAACATTCTGAAGATACAGCTTTGCCGGTGAGATAAGGCAGCGGTCGTACCGGCGTTGTACCAGAAGGCGCCGCCCGCCGTATTGAGGACGGCGCCTTCTGTTGTACGTGCACGGTCATGGCCTGTTGCGGGGCAAGTTGACAGTTGCGAGGTTCCTGGCTACACTCGCTGATCTGCGCTGGCTGTCGTCCCTCCTTGCCTTTACTGCAAGAATGACTGGAGATGGCCCATGGTGCTCAGAAGCGACAAGGTGACAAAAGGCGTCGAGCGCGCGCCGACGCGCGCGCTGCTCTACGCGACTGGAATGTACTCACCCGAGCGACTTGGCAAGCCCATCATCGGCATCGCCACGGCTTACACTGATCTCATCCCGGGCCATGCGGCCATGCGACGGCTGGAGCGCGCGATCGAGTTAGGCGTTGCGGCGGGAGGCGGAGCGGGCTTTCTCTTCGGCATCCCCGGCATTTGCGATGGAATCGCAATGGGCCACGTCGGCATGCACTATTCGCTGCCATCGCGGGAGCTTATTGCAGATGCCATTGAGACAGTGGCCCAGGCGCATCAGCTCGATGCTCTGGTGCTCTTGACCAATTGCGACAAGATCACGCCGGGTATGCTTATGGGCGTGGCGCGCATAGACATTCCTGCCATCGTCGTGACCGCCGGTCCGATGCTGTCAGGCCACTGGCGGAAGTCGGGCGCAGAGCGGCCGGTTCGGCTCTCCCTGGTGCGGGACACGTTCGAGGCGGTGGGGCGGCGCCTTGCGGGCGAGATTGACGACGCAGAGCTGGCTTGCCTGGAGCTGCGGGCGTGCCCGGGGCCCGGGTCCTGCCAGGGGCTCTACACCGCTAACACGATGGCGTGCGCTACCGAAGCGATGGGCATGTCCCTCCCTGACTGCGCGGCCGCTCCGGCCGTAGAGAGCGCAAAGGACCGCATTGCGTTTGAGAGCGGACGGCGGATCGTCGAACTGGCGCAGAAGGGCGTGACGGCGCGCAGGATCATCACGGCTGAGAGCATTCGGAATGCCATAGCGGTGGACCTCGCCTTGGGCGGCTCGACAAACACGTGCCTGCACATACCTGCCATTGCGCACGAGGCCGGCCTGGACGTCCCGCTGGAACTGTTCGACGAGATGAGCAGGAAAGTTCCGCACATCGCGGACCTTCTGCCGGGCGGGGAGTATTTCATGGAGGACCTGTTCTATGCGGGCGGCATTCCGGGAGTGCTGAAGCGGCTCAAACCGCACGTTGCCGACTGCCTGACGGTCTCGGGGAAATCAGCGCACGAGATCGCCGACGCGGCGGAGATATTGGACGACGATGTGATCCGGCCTCTAGACAGGCCCTACCATGCCGAGGGCGGCATCGCCGTGCTGAAGGGCAACCTGGCGCCTGATGGCGCCGTGGTAAAGCAAAGCGCGGTGGACGAGTCGGTCATGCGGTTCACGGGGCCGGCGAAGACTTTCGACAGTGAGGATGACTGCATGCGGGCGATTATGGCCAGGAAGGTGGCGCCCGGAGAGGTGCTGGTCATCCGCTACGAAGGCCCGCGGGGAGGCCCGGGCATGCGTGAGATGCTCAATCCCACGAGCGCGCTGGTCGGGATGGGGCTGAGCAAGCAGTGCGCACTCATCACGGACGGACGTTTCAGCGGGGGCACGAAGGGCCCGTGCGCCGGGCACGTCAGCCCTGAGGCGATGGCGGGCGGACCGATCGCGCTTGTCAAGGAAGGGGACACCATCGAGATCAACATACCGGCCCGAAGCCTCACGCTGAAGGTGAGCGAGGCTGAACTGGCGCGTAGGCGGAACGGCTGGTCGCCGCCGAAACCGAAGGTCACGACCGGCTATCTGGCGCGGTACGCCAAGTTCGTGACCAGCGCCGCCACGGGCGCCATTTACGCGGACCCGAACGCAATGTGAGGGCAATACCCCTTTCCTTGTCGTTGCGGGGCAAGACGCGGCACGTCACCGGGCGAGTAGCCTCTGGGCTACGACCGCTGCAGGTTCTCAAGATCCCCGTGGGAACGACACCGGCGCGCCTTCGTCTCCTGCCGGGCGGCGTGATGGCACAGGATGCATTTCAGGCCAGGGCCTGGGACGAGACCGTTCTCGTTTCACAGTCACGAGCCGGTTTGCTGCCGCGGGCGAGGCGTTGCGCCATTTGCCCTCGACCCCATAGAATGGCTCTTGAACAGCGACTTTCGGAGCAGCCGTCCGATGGAGGAAACCGGCCTCGTCTTCAGGCCTTTCGTCAGCCTCTGGCTGCTCGTGCCGGTTGTTGTCTTGCTGATTGTCCTATCCGTGCTCGCCTATTCACGGACGACGCGGGCAGTGCCGCGTTGGTTCAAGCTGATCCTCGTTGGGCTCCGAACGGCCGCCATTGTTGCCGTTACGGTATGCCTTCTCCGGCCGAGTCTCCAGACCACTCATTATGAAGCGGTGAAACGTCCGCTCGTGGTCCTGTTGGACAGGAGTCGGTCAATGCAGGAGATACGGGACACCGGCACGGGCGCAAGCCGGCTGGAGGCGGTGGACCAGATGCTCAAAGAACACGCGGGCCAACTTGATGCGCTGAAGGAGACGTACCAGGTGTCCGTCGTCGGTTTTGGGCGCGGCCTGCTGTCGCAGGGCGCCTCCGACTCGGACCCAGCGACGCGGTACAGCGCATACGGACTGGCGCTGGAGCAGGCGTTCACGGAGGTGGCCAACAGCCAGGGCGAGGCGATTGTGTTGATCGGAGATGGGTCGCACAACCTTGGGCCGCCCGACCCGCTTGACGTGGCGGCTGCGTTGAATGAACAGGGCGTGCCTATCTTCACCGTCGGCGTGGGGCAAGACCAGGCGGCTTCCGAACTGCGGGACGTTAAGATCCTGGACGTGGCAGTGCCGAAAGCGGCGCTTCTGTTCACAAGCTTTACGGTACGGCCCCAGATCCTGTTCCGAGGTTGCCAGGGACTGCCGGTCAAGGTGATGCTCGATGTGGCGGGGCAGGCGCCCCAGGAGCAGACCGTCACGCCGGCGCATAGTGAGGAGATCGTGCCGCTCGAGTTCGAGGTCGTGCCGGAGACCGTGGGGGAGAACAAGCTAACGGTGCGCGCTGAGAAGGTGCCGAATGAAGTGCTGGATACCAACAATTCATATACCAGCTACGTGAGGGTGATCAGCGGAGGGGTGCGGGTGGGGTTCTTCGACACCGTGCGTCCGGAGAGCAAGTTCATTGGGAGCGCCCTCAGCGGTGCGGAGCACCTGAGCATGCGCCGCGTACTGGTGCTGCCCGGCCAACACCTGCCCGATGCCCAGACGGACGCGGACCGCTACGACGTGCTGATCTTCGGGGATGTGACCGCATCTGCGGTCCTGCCAAGCCGGCTGTTGGAGGTGAGGCGTGCCGTCCAGGAGCAGGGGAAGGGACTCTTAGTTCTCCTGTCGGAAACCAGCGCCGGCCCGGAGGGTTGGCGCAATTCTCCGCTTGCTGACCTGCTGCCGGTGAAGCTGGCTGTGGGGACAGGTGCCGCCCCGGGGAAGCAGGAGTTCCGTGTGGCGCCGGGTCAGGCGGACCATCCGGCGCTGGCACTGGGGCCGACGGCGGAGGCGACGCAGAAGGCATGGGCAAGCCTGCCTCCGCTTGCGGGGGCATTGGTGGGATTTGAGTTGAAACGGGGGGCGATTGTCCTGGCTCGCGATCAGGACGGCAATCCCTTGCTCGTGGTCCAGAGGTCGGGGCTGGGACGCGTCGCCTGCCTGATGGCGGACACCACCTTCCGGTGGTATTTCACGGAGCAGAACACGCAGGATTACTTTCGCCGGTTCTGGCGTCAGCTCGTTATGTGGACGGCCGGTCGCGAAGAGAAGCCGAAGGCACGGCTGCAATTGGAGTTGAGTGAACAGAGGCTGCTGTTGGGAGAGGAGTTGAAGATAACGGCGCGCCTGACGGCGGTTGAGGGGGAGCCGATCCGCGACGCTCAGATTACGCTACGGGTGACCGATCCACAGGACAAGGCGAGAGAGTTGCCGGCGATCTTCTCGCGGCAGGACGGCGCTTACGTGGCCAGATGCGTGCCGGCCGTGGCCGGCGACTACACGGTGACCGCTGAAGCCCGCCGCGGGGAGGAGTCGCTCGGCTGGGAAACGGCGCACTTCCACGCCGGCACTACGGACCTGGAACTGGAAGACCCGATCGCCGACCTTAGCCTGCTCCGAAGGATCTCGGCCGTGACTGAGCCGTGCGGGGGGCGATATTACCACTACACGCAAGCGGGGGATCTGTTCGAACAGCTCAAACAGCGGGCAAAGCCGTTGACGCTGACGACGCGACGGCGGGAGGACATTTGGGACCGCTGGCTGCTATTCTCGGTGTTTGCCGCCTGCATCGTGGCGGAATGGGCCCTGAGGAAGTGGAGAGGATTGGTATGAGCAGCCATACAGACCGAGCCATCTTCCTGGACCGAGACGGCACCATCATAGAAGACGTGCCGTTTCTGACTCAGATCGAACAGATCCGCGTGTTGCCGGGGGTGCCGGAAGCCCTGCGTTTGCTCAAAGAGGCGGGCTTTGTCCTGGTGGTCGTAACCAATCAGAGCGCAATAGCACGCGGCCGGATGACGGAGACGGGGCTGGCGTGCATACACGACGAGCTTAGCTGCCGTCTGGCGCAGTGGGGCGTGGCGATAGACGCTTTCTACTACTGTCCGCATCTGCCAGGGGCGGCATTGGAGCGCTATGACCGCGAGTGCGAGTGCCGGAGGCCAGGTGCGGGACTGCTCGAGCGGGCCGCCAGCGACAGATATCTCGACCTCCGCCGCTCCTACATGATAGGCGACTCGATGCGCGACATGGAGGCTGGGCGACGGGCGGGGTGCCCCACAATCCTCATCGCACACGCCCCGTCCGGTTCAGACAACAGGGGGCGTGTCGATACGGCCCTGGCAGATGCAGTGGCACCGGACTTGATGAGCGCCGCTCGGCTTGTCTTACAGGATGACCGGGCGAAGGGAACGTGGCGTTAAGGAGGCCGTTAGGGCATGACCTCCTGCTGCCATTTGTTCTCTACTTCCTCGGGTGTCAGCACCTTCTCCCGGCCCTTGCTCAAGTTGTCCAACACGGTCCGCACGACGTCGTCCTTGCTCTCACTGAGCCGCCTCTTGAGGTTTTCAAGGGCCGCTGGAGGGAAGCCGGCCTTTCCAGCGAGGATATTGGTGAGGACGGCCTCTTTGGTTTGTCTGTACCTGACGGTGCCCCGCAGATTCTGCACGGCCTGGCCGTTCCATCTTTCGCAGCGACCCTTGGCTTGCGCCTCATATATGGCCGCTTTGTCATCTGCGTTGCAGCCGAGTGCGAGGAAGGCCTTCAGGATGGTGGCATAGACTACGTTTCGGACCTGTTGGGTAGTCATGTCATCGGAGAACCGAAAGAGGTTCTTGTCCATGTACTCGTCGAAGGATAGGTTTGCGACTTCCTCTGGGAACTTCTCTTTCAGGCGTCGGAAGTAATCATAGGCTTTTGTCTTGGGCTCCTGTTCGACAAGCGCGAACTCAAACATGCCTGCGCGCAGAAAGTTCATGTAAGCATCTTTGGTGGAGAGCTGGAACCGCTGGCCGTGCGCTTCGATGATTCTCTCATAAAGCGGCAGCGTGGCGTCGGCAAACCTGTAGTCTGTGCCCGCCTCGAGGAGGAACGCACCATTGGTATCGAACAGGAGGCGCCCGTGTCTGGTGAGGCTCTGCATGGACGCGTAGATGATGCGCTCCAGAGTGATGCGACGGAACTCGTAGAGCTGCTCATTCTTAGCGAACTCGTTGCTCTCGGGGGTCCCTTGCTGGGGGATAGGCACGCCGAATTCGTTCAACGTGCTCAGCGTTCTCTTCTCGAGTTCATCCAGCTTCTCGAGGCCCACCGTTGCCCAGTAGATAGCATGAGGGTAGGCGCTGCGCCAGTCGAAGGGCCCGTACTTCTTCCTCAGGGCGAGCATCCTCTCGGGGTCCAACTTGTATTCTTCCCGCAACCTTCTTGCCCGGGCATAGACGGCCACCTTGCCCAGGGGCGCGGCATTCTCCGGGCGCTTCGCAATCTCTTTAACCGCAGCGGGCACCGATGGCAGGTCTCTATACCAGTCGAAGAATCGGTCAATGATGTCGAACTGGTGCGCGTGGCATTCGGCCACAAACCGCTTCGTCTCCTCGTCCTTGAGCAGCACCTCGCGGGTGCGCGGCGCGTTGATAAAGGTTTTGAGCGTTTCTTCGTCACCTTCACCGCCGATCGCCTCGTGCATCATGAGGCCGAATTTCTGTTTGTAGAAGAGGTGGGCGTTGTCATCCTGTTCGCCGATCTTGTGGAAGTAGATCCATGCGAGGCGGTCGTACAGCATCGCGGAGTAAGGGTTCTGAGGGATGCCCTGGTCTCTTAAGAGTTCGATGGCCGCCTGCACCCAGGCCCAGCGGTCGGGCAAGTGCGTGACCTTGCAGCTGACGTTATAGGCCAGGTTCCAGGACTGGATATCCCAAACCTGGGGGAAGCGGGGCGCCAGCTTGCACGCCCAGTCCGCGAGCTGCACGAGTTCAAAGAACTTCTCGTGCTCCTTGAGGGCTTCCATCCGAATCCAGAGGACGTCAATGATGAGGCCGCGGCCCCAGCCCAGAACCTGCGTCGCCAGGGCGAGTTGCGGCGAGACCCCCTTGGCCGGTTCGCTGGTTAGATCATACTGGACCCGCATGCGGCGCAGGGGGTCAAGCGCCAGGCCTGCAACAAAGAGCATCACCAGGGCTGCGGTCAAGAACAGGAGACGCCTGATTTTGGTGTTCATGGTTTCCTATACGCCGTGCTCAGACAATGATGCGGGCCAACTCCCTGCGGGCATAAATGTACATCCCAATGAGGAGAGCAGCGCCGCCTTTGATGAACAACATCACGGCGCCGGCGGAGGCCACGAAGGCCCAGGTGACCAGGCGGCCGTCTGTGAGATCGCCGAGGGGATTGTACTTGCCGAAGTGCGGCATCACGGCCAGAACAGTCCCCATGGTGCTCTGCCAGGCGGCAAGGAGAAAGTCCTGCATGGGCGTGAGTTCGACCATCCCGGGGGGCTCCATGAAAGAGGCGAACCATGGTCCAATCAGCCCCACGACGAAGAAGAAGACCACGGTGAGGCTGGCAACGGGAAACGAGAACAGGGAGCCCGCCATGATGCCCAACGCGGCCAGGAGCGCTATATGGCAGACCAGAACGAGCACGGTGCGATAGTAGTTGGTCAGGAACGACGCCGACTCCTGCATCACCTGTGTGTAGTTCTGCTTCCAGGCGAAGGAAATGCGACGCTCGTCCAGATTTTGAAATCCCAGAAAAAGGGTCCCGCCGGGCTCGACCCAGGTGGCTGGAACGACGATAGTCTGTGAGCCGCCCTGCCATCCGTATGGGGGAGGCGGCACCTCACCAACGGGCACGAACTGGGAGTGTAGTTTGCCCTCCGTGTCCTTAGTTTCCTTGCGGCGCATGCCCAGCCATCGGCCCGCCACCCCGACTCGCGGATCGGCGTTGGCATAGAAGCGCAGGTAAAGCGGGCCCCCGCGCGGCTGGAGCCCGTCGAAACGCCATACATAGAGGTCACCGGTGGCCAGGATCAAGCGGCTTCCCATCTCCGCGTCTCTGAGAGCTTCACGGAAGCTGCGAAGTTGAGTTCGGCCATGGGGCAACTGGTCCTTTGCCTGAAACTCCTTCATTTGCTTATCTACCACTGCGTCGAGATCAGGCGGCAACATTGCCGGGACGACCTTGCGGCCCACGAGGACCTCGCCGAACAGCGAATCGTAATCCTTCGCGACTTTAGCTACTTCTCGTCTATCCATATGACTGGTATCAGGCGGCCGGGCCAGATACATCACGAACAGAAATACGGCCACGGACATGGCGAAGAGCGCTGTGGTGCAGAGGATCACAACACCAAGCCACTTGCCGAGCAGGAACTGCCAGCGCGGCAGCGGCTTCGTGTCGGTGATGTGCACCTGCTTGTGTTCGATCTCGGAGCAGACGCTGGCCGCCGAAAGGAATATCGCCACGAGCGAAAGAAGGACCATCGCCAGCACGAGAGAATACAGCAGGACTAACTGCACCTGGCTCTTCAGACTGCCCTCCGTCTTCAGGATGAAGGGCATCGAAAGCATGAGGACCACGAAGAAGATGAGGAGCACGAGAACGACCTTGCGGTGGAGCCCCTCAATAATCATCTTGCGCGCGACCGCCCAGACGAGCCGCCAGTTGCGCCACAGCAGGAAGATCAATAAGCCCGCGCCGAGCAGGCAAGTCAGCACGGCCAGAGGGGACCAGGGGTCTTGGAGAGTGTCGCGCCAGTACTGGCCGGGCGAGGGCAGCATCGTTGCGGCCTGAGTTCGGAGCGCAAGAGCGGCCAAGACGAGTGCCGGTGCCAGCGCCAGAACGGAGAGCCCCAGTAGCACTTCCGGCAGGCGATGGATGATCCAGTACCAGAGACTAAGAAGCCTTGTTTTCATCCGGCTTGGAGCCTTTGTGGGGGTCAACCAGTAGTTCATCGAGGACCCCGCGGCGAACGGTCGTCTCCGGGGCTGAGGCAGCAGCAGGTTTCTGCGCTGCCTTTTCCTCGGCGGCCGGGACTGTACCTCTCTTCACCAGGTCCTCTATGAAGATGGTATCTCTTTGGACGGGAATAGCGGCGGCCGGCTGGGCTGCGGGCTCAGGCGCCTTCTCCGGCTCGCGAGCAGCTTGCACGAGTTCATCGAGCAGTTTCTCAGGCTCCGCCCGACCGGCGCCGAGGAATGAGGCCGCGGCGGTGCCGACTTCCGCGCCCGCTGTCGTGAGCCGCTCGCGCCGTGCATCGTCAACTACGTTGAGGAAGTAATCTTCGAGGGGCCTCGACGGCGACGAGACCTCGACGGGGTCCGCGCGCCCGGTTGACTCGCGGATGATGTCCTTGATCTTGCGCACGGCATCCTCTTCCAGGCGCGGGGCCCTGATCTGCGTCACGTCGGCGGAGACGAGCAGTTCCCGCACCGGCCCCAGAGCCCTCTGTTTGCCGCCGTAAAGGATGCAGATCCGATCGCAGACTTCTTCCACATCTCCCAACAGGTGGCTGCATAGAAGAATAGTCTTACCCATCTTGCGTAGCGCCAGGATGAGATCCTTAATCTCGCGTGTGCCGATAGGATCAAGGCCTGTGGTCGGTTCGTCAAGGATGAGAAAGTCAGGGTCGTTGACGAGCGATTGAGCAAGGCCGATCCGGCGGGCCATGCCTTTGGAGTACTGGCCGACAGGCCGCTTCCGAGCGCGCTGCAACCCCACCATGTCTATCAGCGCCTCCGTTCGACGCCGCCGCTCCTGGGCCGGGAGGCGGAAGAGGCGGCCGAAGAAATCCAGCGTTTCCTCGGCGTTGAGATACAGATAGAGGTGCGATTCTTCGGGCATGTAGCCGACGCGCTTCTTCACTTCAACGGACTGGGGGCTGTGGCCGAAGAGGCTCACGGCGCCTCGGGTCGGGAAGAGGAGCCCGAGGATGATACGGACGGCCGTCGTCTTGCCCGAGCCGTTCGGGCCGAGCAGGCCGAAGACCTCTCCGCGTTTGACGTCGAAGTTCAGTCCGTCCAGGGCTTTGACGCTTTCGCGTCCCCAGAAGTCGCGGAAGATTTTTGTCAGTTCCACGACTTGGAGCACGTTGCTGTCTGCGGATGGCATGGCTTGGCCGTTCCTCACGCTGCAGCCGCCACGGGCTTGCGGGCGTCGGCTGCTGTCCCCGAGTAGGGCGACAGATTCTCGCCGAAGCGCACCAGCCTGGCGCTGTTGAAGATGACGATGAAGGAGCTGACGTTGTGCATGATCGCTGCGATAATGGGGTCAATGTAACCCAGGCTCGCCAGGATCAGGCCGCCGACGACGAACACGGCGCCAACCAGTATGTTCTGGACAATGGCGCTCCTGAGCCGCCGCGAGAGTTTGACGAGGAATGGAAGTCGCCCCAGATCGTCGCTCATGAGGGCGATGGAAGCGCTGTCAATAGCCACGTCACTGCCGGCTGCCCCCATGGCGATGCCCAGATCGCCGGCGGCGAGAGCGGGCGCGTCGTTCACGCCGTCGCCCACCACCGCCACGAGATGCCCCTCCGCTCTCAGCATCTCCACGAGGCGCAGTTTCTGCTCAGGCAGGCACTCGCCCTGCACGTCGGTGCACCCAAGTTCGCCGGCCACCCTCTTCGCCACGCTCCAGCGGTCACCGGTAAGCATCGAGAGACGCTTTACGCCGAGTTCCCGAAGTTCCTGAGTGGCTGACTTGGCCTCGGGGCGCGCGCGGTCTTCCAGGCCGATCCATCCCAGGCATTTGCCGTCCTTGGCCACGAAGAGCAGGCTCATGCCTTCGACGCCGTCCGCTCGTCCTTCGTGACGGGCGGGAGTCGTGTCCACGCCGTGACCCGCCAGGAAAGACTCCCTTCCGACGATAACCGGAGCGCCGGCCACGGTGCCGATTACGCCGCGCCCCGGGGTCTCCTCGAACCCCTCTACGTCCTGCAGCGGGAGATTGGCCCGCGCCGCCACTTTGCCGACGGCTACGGCCACCGGGTGGCGCGAGTGCTGCTCGATGCTGGCGGCGGCCGTGAGGAGCGCTGCGCCGTCCACGCCCACGACGGGGGCCATCCGCGTAACTGTAAGCGCGCCCGTGGTCAACGTGCCGGTCTTGTCAAAGACCATGGCTGTTATGTCCCCTGCGCTTTCCAGATGGGCGACCCTCTTGATGAGGATTCCCAGGCGCGCAGCGGCTGACAAGCCAGCCACCATTGCTGTCGGCGTAGCCAGCACGAACGCGCAAGGGCAGGAAACTACAAGGACCGTGATGACGCGCTTCTGGTCCTGGCTGAAGACCCAGACTATGGCGGCGATCATGAGGACAACGGGCGTGTACCACTCGGCGTAGCGGTCTATGAGCTGCATGATCTGGGTCTTAGTGCTCTCGGCCTGGAGGATAAGCTTCTTCACCTTGCCGAGAGTCGTGTCCTCGCCGACGCGGGTGACCTCCACGTCAACTGAACCAGTCACGTTGTTCGTGCCGGCGAAAACCTCGGCGCCAATCCCCTTGTCCACCGGCAACGACTCGCCGGTGATCGTAGCCTCGTCAATAGCACTCTCGCCGCGCACGATACGTCCATCGCAAGGGATCCTGTCGCCTGGGCGAACCCGGACCCTATCACCCGGCTTCAGGTCTACCGCGCGCACGGTCTGCCCTGTGACAAGCTCCGCTGTGACGGGCGTGAGAGTCATCAGCTTTTCCACTGATTCTCGCGCCCCGGCGGCGGTCTGCTGTTCGATGAGGCTGGCCAGCAGCATGAAGAAGGCCACAATGCCCGCCTCTTTGTAGTCTTCAAGAGCGAAGGCCGCTACGACAGCGATGGCCACGAGCACGGACATGTGCATGCGGCCGCGCCTCATCTCCTGCATGCCACCCAGCACAATGGGGGTGGCCAGGATTAGGCCGCCCAGAAGGCCACTGATGCCTTCAATGATGGGGTCGTCAGGAAAGAACACCCCTTTAGCCAGATAGGCATTCAGGATTAGCACGCCGCCGATGAACGTGACGATCAGCCGCGTCTGAATCGTGAAAGCATGCTCATGATCATGGATGTGCTCAGTCTTTGCTTCAGCCACTTTCGCTTTCTCCTTAATGTTTCGGCCCCGACCAAAGGTCAGGGTTGAGACTGACGCCACCCAAGCCTTCCGTCGCCTGCAGCTTCTTCTGTTCCGCCTGCGCCGTTTGCCTCTTCTTCGGGATGAGCTGGCTGGCGAGCATCAGCCGCAACTCCCTCCGAGTGCCCGGCTCCGGCTCATAGAGGACAAATATGCCCTTGCCGGCTTGCAGCACTTGCTCAATGACGCGCTCGTAGAACGTCTCGCGCAATATGCCCGCTTCTCGCGCAGAGTGTTCGTAGACAGGCAGAAGACCAGACATGGCTATGGCGTCAGCGCTCGCCGCCCCGACAAACTGAGCCTTGTCGCCGAGGGCCTCGGCGGTTATCATCTTGGCCCTTGCCTCCGCATCCGCCAGGATGATTGTGCTCTGGGTCCTTGCCTCTTCTACCAGCTTCTCTCTCAGGCTGCTCGCGTTCTGCGCCTCCGTGAACGCATCGTGGACGGCCATGGGCTCGGTAGGATTCTTAACGCGCTCGCTCTCGATGGCCTCGACCTCGCGCACTTCGATGCCCAGAGGCACGCCGACTTTCTTCTCAAAATCGGCCACTCTCTCGCTGAGATCCCTCTTAAGGCTCTCGAGCAGATTCTGCCGCCTGATGACTTGCATGACCTCCATCGAACCGACGACTCTGACAGCGGAGGCCATCAAGGCGTGTCTGAGGATATCTTCGGGATCCTTGACGGAGAACAAGTACGATAGGGCGCTGCGGGCGTCCGCTGGCACGCGGTAACGCGCGCGAAGCTGCATGTGAACGATGTTCGCATCGCCCGTTATGAGATAACCATCCTGGCGAACGTCCAGGGAGCCCTTCTTCTGAGTCGGTTCGTTCGGGAACTCCGTCCAGAATTCACGAGCCAGGTCGAGCGGTTTCTCCGCTGTGGAAACGAAGACCACCTGCTCGCCGGGCCAGCGGATATGTATGCTTCCAGGACGCAGAGCCGGGTTTTCCCGGAGGGACACGACGTTGCCGAAGCGTATCTTGAAGCCCACTTCCTGCGGTTGGACATAGAAGATGCCGCTGAGAAAGTAGAAGGCGACGAGGGCAATCATGGATACTTTGAGCACCGTGAAGCTGCCCTTGAGGGCACGCGCGAGGGCCTGAGAACCAGCAACCTCAGGCGCCGGCTCGGGCTCTGGGACCGGCGCCTGCTGCTCAGGAGAAATATCCTCGTGCCGGTCACGCTGGCCCGGCTCCTGTCCGGCTTCATGCTCGTGTTCGTTATCGCGCATCACTTGCCACCCCCGGAGGCAGGATCCAATGTTGCCGCTTTTTCCACCGGCACTGCAGGTGCGGGGCCCCCCGCGTGCGTTGCCTCAACCGGTTGCCCTGCACCCGCTGCGGGAGGCGCTCCGGGCGCAGGGGCGCCGCCCTCTTGCCGCCACATCGCTGGAAGCTCCGGCATGACGCCGCTGGTTGCCTGCTGGCTTAACGGGCCGGTCTGCAGGATGTCAAACGGCGGACCCTTCGTTGACAAAACCCACGTAATGGGCTCGTTCTTCTCGGCAGCATTCCTCGCCAATTTTGCGAGCGCCTCCAGACGTCGCAGGAAGATGGCAAGCTCTGGCTGCTTCGCAAACGTCGAATAGCTCTTGGCAGCTTCCGCCTCGCCTTCAGCCCGGATCGCCTTGCCCTTGGCTACGGCCTCGGCGATGATCAGGTCGCGCTTCTGATAGGCCTCCGCGATTGTCATGCGTTTGATCTTGTTGCCGTCCTCTGTCAGCTTCTGGGCCTCAGTCTTCCGCTCTTGTTGCATACGACCGAAAACGGCCGATGTGGCGTCGCTCGGCAGGGCAATCCACGAAATGCCCACGGAGCACACTTCGATGCCATACGCCTTCTCGGAACTCTCCACGCTGCCCTTGATCGCCTCATATAGTTCGCGCTCGATCTGGTCGAACTTGAGCGCCTGGCGATCCGTGTTCACGATGTCACGGAGCGTATAACGGCCCACGACCTCGGGCGTGCGGCCGCCGATCAACTGCTTCAGGGTTGCCGTGGCCGTTTCCACGTCGCCCATCAGGCTCTTCTGGAAGGCGACAGGGTCGCAGATTCGCCACGTTGCATAGACGCGCGGGATAAGCTGGTTCTGGTCGGGCAACTGAATCTGGGCTTGCGGCCCGTCGAGACAGCGTACCCGCTGGTCGTACCACTTGACCTTGTCGAAGGGCCAGGGGAGCTTGAAGTACAGGCCGGCCTTCGTCCGCACGGGAACTCCCTCTGCGGTCGTCAAATCCTTTTCCTCGCTTCCGAGCGCCAGCGCAGGCCTGATGACCTCCTTGACCGTGCCGAACCTGTAGTGGGCGGCTACTTGGTCCACGCGGACGCTGAACACGAAAAGGTACGTCAGCAGCCCCAGGAAGACAAGGGCTGCGACAATGACAGTAGGCCATCTTTCTCTCATTGTGCCTGTCCCTCCATTACGTTCAAGTCTTCAAGAAGCTGAGTTCGCAGCTTCTCCTGAAGGTCTATTATCTGAACTTCATTAGGCGCCGAGGGCACGACGTAGACTTTTTGGCCCACGAAGGCGTCCTCCATGAAATCCAAGTAGGTGCGCATGATGTAGACGTCAGGGGCCTGCTTGTAGACGTCGAGCTTGACAAGGAACTGATCCGCGTCGCTCCGGGCCATTATCTTCAGGCCCTCGGAGTAAGCCGTGGCGTCCCTTACGGTTTCCTCGCTTGTGGCCTCGGCGTTTCTCTCCGTCTTGATTGCCTCTTGCTGGCCCTGGTAGATGAGCGACTCCCTCAGCTCAAGAGCGGTCACCACGCCCTCGTAGTCGGCCGCCACTTCCGCTGGCGGGTGGACGGCGGAAATGGTGACGTCCACGATCTCGACCCCCAGGCCCGCGCGGTCAACGGCATCCCGCAGCAGGCCCCCAAACGCTACAGCGGTCTTGCCGCGCTCTTCCGCGACCCACTTCATGAAGTCCTGGCTGGCGGCGATCCGACAGATGGACCGATACGCCAGCTTCTCGATGTGCTGCTGGATGTCGGACTGCCGGTAAAGGTACGCGAAGGCCGCGTTCTCATCTATCTGGCCGTCGGGCTTCCGTTTGACGCGGTAGTAGACGTGCGCCTCCAGCCGCGCGAGGTTCACGCGCGGGGTCTGCACCTTTTTCTGCGCTGCCGCTACGTCCGTGAGGCGCTCGGGAAGTGCCTCCGCGGGGCTTGTCGCGGGTTCCGCTGGAGCGGCCTGAGCCTTTCCCTCTCTATCCCCCCCGACCTGTGCGGTGCTGGGAACGAGGAAGCTGGCCTCGTAGCCCTCTTGGGGGTTTATGTGCGCCTCCCGCCAGAGGATAAAGTCTTGGCTGAGTGCCGGGGCCGTCGGTTTGACCCCCTCCTTGCGGATCTTGCCCACCTCCACGTCGAGCACCCGGTAAGCGGGAACGTGCCGCGCCACAGCAAAAGGCCACGGCGCCTTCAGGTAGAGGCCAGGCCCGAAAATGCTGGCTTTTGCCCCTCTGGCGGCGTCGGCCGTGCTGACGTACGGCTTCCCAAGGTTCTCGATGAAAACCACTTCGTCTTGGTTGACCATCACCATGATCGTGAGCAGCCAGAGGCTCGAGAGCTGGATCAACAGCAGCGGTAAGATGGCCCGCTGCATGAATTTGTAAAACCAGGTCTCCGAGACTTTGAAGCCGAATTGGTAGTCAAGCGTGGCGGCCAGCGTGTGAAAGACGCCTTGTGGCTCGGCAAAAAGGCCAAGCAGTCGGCTGTCATAGGGCGGCCGCGTCTCCTGCCCGGGCACCCGGGGGCGGTAGATGTCCAGCAGCAGATTAAGCAATATCTCCACCGCCACAAGGGCCATGACCGCCGGGATGGCATAGGCTATGACGGTCTCGCCCCATTTGATGTCGAAGTAGTACATGGCCATGGCGACTGCTATCAGGATGGCGGCTATCACGTTGCCGAGGATGTAGCCACCGGACGCGCGCAGGAGCCGGAAGCCGCGGTTCTGGGCCAGACCGGCGGCGTACTTACCGATGAGGTACCCCAAGAAACCCATCAGAACCATCCCCATCGCGACGGCCACTGTGCTCGATTGTACAATCTTCCAACTTGGCCCCCATAGATCCTGAAGCATGCGATAGGCGAGGAATATGAGGCCGCCGCTGAGCACCACGCTGAGGAAGGGCACGAAGTACTTTTCGAAGATCAGCAGCCCTGCGCTGGCGCGCATGGTGTCAAGCTCCGTCTCTTCGAAAATCTCCGCGCTAAGCCGTGTCTCCTTCAGACGTTCCTTCTCCTCCTGTTCCTGGCGGGCCAGCCGCCGCTGGCGCCCGTGGATAAGAACCAGAAGCCAGACCATCAGGCCCGGCACCAGGAACCAGAACTCCGCTTCGACGGCTCGGCTGTGGCTCACCCGCCCAAGCACAAAGCAGCCCAGGGCGAACACGCCTTGAAGCAAGAGCCCGGCGAGGGCCGTCATCTCCAGTCTTTTCGGAGCAGCCATCTGCGCTCTCCTGCGCGATGAAGTTCTCTCTGTTAGGTCACTTCGCGACGCTCAAAAAGGAACGCTGCCAGGAAGACCATGGCGGCGCTGAAACCTATTGAGTAGGCCGCCGCAGCCCCTATATACGGCAGCGGAACGTAGGGCACTTCCGCCACGAGCTGGTCTCCTACCCAGAAAACGTGGAAGCTGGGGATTGCCCGAAGCGCCAGCCAGGCGGGCCAGAAAGTGTCAGCAAACCGGCCGAAAAGGTACTGCGATATCGTGCCCACAAAGAAGACCGTCAGACAGATCACAGCATTCATCACTACGTTCAGCCGCGTCGAAACCACTACTGCCACCGAACTCAGAACCCAGACGCCCATGAACACCAGCAGGGCGGCCCGTGCCACCTGCCACGCGTGTCTCTCTGCGAACACTTTGGGGAAAAGCTCGAATTCAAATCCTCCGTTTACAAGAAGGAGCGCTGCGAATGCGATCGTGTAAAGCGGAAGGGCAAGTAAGATGGCTGTCGAAGTGAAGTTCCAGCGGTAGAAGTAGTTAGCGTAGATGCCAAAGGCCACTGCGAGGAGTAGCGGACCCAGGGCGGCTGCAAAGGCGGGGCCGTCAACCGCCCAGGTGGCGGCCGAAGGCACTCCGATCCGGAGTACTATCAAGAGCATGGTCGCCAATATGTAGCAGCAAACGGCCATTGCAAGGCTGACAGCGGCGAACTTCCCCAGCACGAAAGAAAACCGGCCCACAGGCTTGCTTATGATCGCGCCGACCGTCTGGGACTCGATCTCGCGGCTGACGACTTGTGTAGCGCTCAAGACGGCCACTACCAGCCCGAGGAGGAAGACCGTGGCCAGCCCCATGTCCACCATAAGGCTCTCGTCGGCGGCCATGCTGAACATCGTTATGGGCGGGGAGAGACCGATCAGAACCAGGCCGGCCAATAACAGAATGCCGTAAACCGGCTGGCGTATGATCTCAATGAAAGAGTTCTTGGTGATGGCCCAGAAGCTTGATAGCAACCTTCAATTGCCTTCCTGCTCGAGGCCTCAGGTGCTGGCCGCCGTCCCGGACGTCTGATGCAAAACTCTATCCAGAGGGAAGATAGGATCTTCAGAATAAGAGGCAAAACTACCGGCTTATCCCGATTGGCAACGCTGCGAGGAACCCTTTTCCGGCAGACCAACCCTTCGGTTAGGTTAGTGCGCACCTAAGCCCAAAGGTTCAAAGGCCTCTGAACCAGTCTGGGGTGCCGGCGACTTGCCCACGGCAAAGGGCTCACACCCAGTCGGTTAGTGCTCGCAGGATTGCCTCCGGCGTTGCGTCGTCTCCTTGGTCCTCAAGCTGCTGCATGACCCCCTCGCATGGGTAGGGGGCCCTGCCGACCCGCTGGAAGAACTCGTTCCGCCGCGCTGCGTCACCACCGAAGTGCCTTTCGGCCCATTCGCCGACGCAACCCATGCCTGCCGTCAGCCTCAAGAGGGTGTGCCCCCATGCGAAGTAGGCCCCGTTTAGGAAAGCCTGCCTGTGGGGTTCCATCTCGGGCGCCGAGAACGTGTCAGCGAACTTCTGCCCGTCCGCATTCATCTCCGTCCCGACCAGGATCGGCATGTTGAGACGCTGCGCTGCATCCACGGCCTCGTGCAACTTCCGCACTTTAGGCGCCCGCTCCTGCGGGTCTGCTACGTTCCAGTTACGGTCTGGGATGATGCTCACCGTCGGGATGCCTTTGCCCAACCAGAACTGGAAAAGCTCTTGCGGGTCGGCCTCTCCGTCATGGGTTCCGTCCAGCCACCCGCCGACGGGGACGGCGCCACAGTCCAGAGCCATGCCCACCACTTCCTCAAGCGAAGGAAAGCTGCCCTCTTCCGGCTGCGCATAGCCCACGCCCCCGCGCTTCATGAGCCGCACGCGCATCAAGCTTCTGAACGCTACGGGGTCCTCGACTAGCTTCTCGACCTTCTCTCTCGGCTCACTCAACTTCGCGCTCCAGAAGCTGGCTAGTTCATTGTCATTTGAAAAAACCTGCCTCGCTCGATGGTCATAGGCGATCAGCATGTGCCGTTCTGTGGCGTTGCCCGCAGGCGTCAACGGTAGAACGTCCCGCTCGTAGTCTACCGCCACAGGGTCGAGATGCGCATTCACACGGTCGAGCATTCTCCGATTGCGGCGGCGGGCGCAATCGTTCATTCGGGCCAGGACCGAACCGGCAGGCGTGGCAGAGCGGGGCGGGGCAACGAAACCCACGGTGATGAGGTAAGAGACGCCCGGCTCGTGCGGAGAATTCGTAACCTTGTCCTGCAACTCCCTGATGAACACTCTGGTCTCGAAGCCTGCCACCGTCTTCAGGTCGAGCAGCCTGCCCGCTTCCAAGAACTCCTCCACCCCGTCCAAGACGTCGAAGTCCACGATCCCCGCCACTTCCAAGCCGTAGCGGCGGGCCTCCCAGGCGAAGCGGGAGGGGGAGTAGCCGTAAGCGTTGTAGGAGAAGAACGTGTGGCAATGAAGGTTGACCTCGGGGCGTGGCTGGGAGAATGCGTCCTTGTCAGCCGCTCGAACCAGGTGCTCGAGGGCGCGACGGCGCTCGATTGCGTCAAAACTGCCAAGTTGTGATGCAGAGTCTTCGATGCTCTCGGGACTCATTACGTTGGACGTCATCGAGGCCGGCCCCTAACGGGCCACTCTAAACGCGGGATACTACCGACTCTACGGCAATCCATCTTCTTGGTCAAGCGTAAGGCTTTCAGGTCATTCGCACGTCTCGTGACGGACATGGGGGATGCCGTCCGGACGCCGCTCAGCCAAGTGAGCGGTGCCCTTGGGCGTGCGGGCGAAGCCCTGCCTCCGCGCCACAGTCAGCGCCCGGTCGTGCCACCGAGGCCAGCACCGGTAGAAATACGCCGGGCCACCTATGCATGCTGTTCGTGGACAAGCCGGCCAACATTGCGTACTATTGGAGGCACTTCATCGAATGAACGGGGGCAGCCATGAGGCCTGCTGAGGGCAGCCGCGCAGGATTTGAGCCAGTCGCGCATACGGCCGACTTGGCCGTCAGGGTGTGGGGCGCGAGTATGGAGGAACTGTTCGAGCAGGCCGCCATGGGGCTCATCAGCCTGATGCTCGACCCAAAGAGCGTGCAGCCCGCTTCCGTCCGCACAGTGAGCGCTCAGGCCCAAGAGCCGGAGGAACTGCTCGTAGCGTGGCTGAATGAAGTGTTGTTCGCTTTCGAAGGCGAGCATTTCGCTTCCGCCTCGGTTAGGATCAAGTCGCTTGGAGGCGGGAAGGTGACGGGAGAGCTCTGCGGCGAAGACTTTGACCGGACGCGCCATAGGGTGCGACACTCTGTCAAAGCTGCTACATACCACGACCTGACGGTCAAGAAGACGGGCGATATTTACGAGGTGAGAGTCGTTTTCGATGTCTGACGTCCCAGCGAATTGTTGCTTGACAGATCAGAAGGGGGTCCAACGCGATGGAACAAAGGGCCTATGGGATGATACGGGTCGGCCCCTTCGAGTGGGAAGTACCGCAGACGGGCCAGATGAACGTGCCGGTGCGGATATACGCCGACGAGCGCCTGTTAGAGACGATCGAGAGGGATAACGCCGTCCAGCAAGCCATCAACGTCGCCTACTTGCCGGGCATCGTGCGAGCGTCCTACGCGATGCCGGACACGCACTGGGGGTACGGCTTTCCCATAGGCGGAGTGGCAGCATTCGACGCCGAGAAAGGCGGGATCGTTTCGCCTGGCGGCATTGGCTTCGACATCAACTGCGGTGTGCGCCTGATTCGCACAGGGCTGGCCGAAAAGCAGGTCAGGTCGCGCATTCAGGAATTGGTGAACGCGCTGTTCGAGCAGGTGCCTTGCGGTGTGGGCTCCTCCAAAGCCATCGCAAGTCCTAGCGACCAGGAACTGCGCCGCATTTGTGTTGAAGGTGCTGCTTGGGCGGTGCGGAACGGATTCGGCCGAGCAGACGACCTGGAGCGCACGGAGGCGTTGGGGACGATGCCCGGTGCGGACCCGGATGCGATCACCAAGAAGGCGTTCATGCGGGGCCGGCCCCAGGTAGGAACGCTGGGAAGCGGCAACCATTTCCTCGAGGTAGACGTGGTCAGGGAAGTCTTCGATGAGCAGGCTGCCGAAGCCTTCGGCATATCGAAAGGCCTTGTTGCGGTTCAGATTCACTGCGGTTCACGGGGGTTCGGCCACCAGACCTGTACGGACTACCTGCAGACCATGCAGGACGCTCTGCGCAAGTACCGCATCGAGGTGCCGGACAAGCAGCTCGCGTGCGCTCCACTTGAGTCACCGGAGGGCAAGCGATACCTGGCGGCGATGGCGTGTGCGGCGAACTATGCGTGGGCAAACCGGCAGACGATCTTCGCGTTGGCCACCAGAGCTTTCGAGAGCGTGTTCGGCGGCGACCGCGACTCCCTCGGCATGCAGCAGGTTTACGACGTGTGCCACAACATCGCGAAGTTCGAGGAGCACGCGGTCGGGGATGAGAGGCGTATTCTTTGCGTCCACCGGAAGGGGGCAACCCGCGCCTTTCCGCCCGGCCATCCCGAGACGCCGGCACCGTACCGTGCTGTAGGACAGCCCGTGCTCATCCCGGGCGACATGGGACGGGCTTCGTATCTGTTAGTTGGCACGCAGAAAGCGATGGCGACCACGTGGGGAAGCACCTGCCATGGGGCGGGCCGCCTCATGAGCAGGCACAGCGCCATCCGCCAGGCGAAAGGTCGGAGCATAAAGAAGGAGTTGCAGGAGAGGGGCGTGTTCGTCCGCTACGAGGCGCATGAGACGCTGGCCGAGGAGATGCCGGAGGCATACAAGGACGTGGAAGCTGTTGTGAGCGTGATGCACGAGGCAGGCATCACGCGGAAGGTGGCGCGTTTGGAGCCGATCGGCGTAATCAAAGGATGAACGACGTTGCCCGCGATGGTCCCGGCTCCAATGCTTGAGGAGTCAGGTTGCCATCCCCTACCGCCGGGGCCACTGCAACGTGAGGAGGCAGGGCCGTCACGCCCGGCGGTCCGGGCCGCCCCATTCGCGGGAGGCGGCCAGGGCATGCTGAGGGGGAGGCTACACCCGAACCCCGGCCGGGGGGCCTGGTTAGCAGGGCGCGTCCGACAACTCCGCCTCGCAGCCGCACTGATTTGGGGGGGCATTTCTTTGCTTGTTGCTGCCATACGAAAGGCCCCCAACGGCCTCCGCATGTGCCTTCGAACTCCCCGCGTTGCGCTGGGCCCGGCAAGGTTGGCTAAACTAAAGCGATTTCGTTGATCCGCGTTCTGGACACGCCGGTGAACCGCCGGTCCGGCCCGGCAGAGTGGTCTATGCCTGTCAGGACCACTTGCGCGAGGTGACTCCGATGCAGGTAGAGTGTCCGTACTGTGACACGCCCCTGGATGTGGAATCTAAGCTGGGGCGCCTCAAGTGCGGCGAGTGCCTCAAAGAGTTTCGGATCTCCGAGACCAAGGTAGTCACCTGCCCGCGTTGCGGCTCTATCCTTGAGACCCCGACGGGTGTCGCCGTGCTATTGTGCGGGCAGTGCCGGCAGCGCATAGAGTTGACCGTGCGGCCTGGCGAACAGGCCGTCTCCGCGGCCAGCATCAGACTCCCTCCAGACCAGCCCGGCGAGGGCGCCGAGGCCCATGAAGAGACGTCCATCATAGATAGCCCCAGCGGCTATGACCAGGACCGTCTCCAGGCGATGAAAGCGGAATTCTCAGACAGATACGAAGTGCTGGAGGCGCTGGGGCATGGGGGCATGGGAGCGATCTACAAGGCCAAGCAGAAGCAGCCCTCCCGGGTGGTCGTGTTGAAGGTAATGCTGAACGGTAAGTTCGCGTCTCGCCGGTACCGCATGCGATTTGAACGTGAGGCGCAAGCCGTTGCTCGGCTAAAGCACCCGGGCATTGTGTCTGTGTACGAGTACGGCGAGGTGAACGGCCAGCCTTACTTCACCATGGAGTACGTGGATGGCTGTAGCATCAAGGACTACGCCCTGCGCCACAATCTCGACAAGCGTCACATATGTGACCTTGTGGCGAAGACATGCAGGGCGGTCGCCTATGCGCATCAACGCGGCGTGATCCACCGCGACATCAAGCCAAACAACATCCTGGTGGACGGCGAGGGGAACCCCCGCCTGTTGGACTTCGGGCTGGCGCGGCTGGCCGGCGACTACATGGACGAGCAGCCCCAGATGACCGAGGCCGGCGAGGTGATGGGGACGCCGTCATACATGAGCCCCGAGCAGACGCTGGGCAGGCCCGAGGAGTTGGACATGCGCACGGACGTCTACTCGCTCGGAGTCCTGCTCTATGAGCTTCTGACGGACACCCTTCCGTATCGGACCGACCGCACGCGCCCGCTGGAATCGCTTCGGATCATAAGGGAATACGTCCCGAAGCGGCCATCCGCCGTCACATCGAAGATAGATGGCGACCTGGACTGCATCGTGATGAAATGCCTCGAGAAGGAAAGGGACCTCAGGTACCAGAGCGCCGTGGAGTTGAGCGAGGACATCGGGCGCTATCTGCGAGGGCAGCCGGTGGAGGCACGTCCGTCAACGACGTTCTACCATTTTCGGAAGCTCCTGTGGCGCCACCGGGGGCTCGTGTTTCCCATTCTGGGGCTAATCCTGGCTCTGATGGCCGTGACGGGCATCTTTGTGTGGAAGCTTTCCAGGGCCGAGAAGCAGGCGCGTCTGAGCGCCCAGGAGGCCAATACAGCTACTACGCTGGCGCGCCAGAAGCAGGATAAGTTGGTGAGCTTCATCATGGACCTCCAAACCGTGCGCCGCAAAGTAGAGAGCCTGATGGCCGACGGCAAGTGGGAAGATGCTCACCGCATTGCCGCATTTGCGGAAGAGCAGCTTCCGCCCGAAGCGGGCCTCACGGGGCTGGCTGTAGAGGTCCGCGCCAGCATAGCGACCGCTACCGCCGACGAAGGCAAGACGGTCGCCTCGCTCATAGCAGAAACGCGCTTCCAGGACGCGCGTGACCGCATCCAGAGGCTGCGGGAACTGGCTCAGCGGCTGCAACTGTCGGCGCTGGCTGGCCAGACGAACGAGGCGGCCAAGGGGTTCGACGAGGCGTGCTGGCAGAGCCTTCTCTCGTACGTCCAGCAGAACAGGAGGTCGGCCAGAGCGCTGAATAGGTTCTTGCTGGAGTGTCCGGCCAACCCGCACGAAGAAGAGGCGCGTCAGTTGCTTGACAAACTGATCAGCGGCGTACGGTCCCTGCAGTGGCCGCTCGATCCCAGTGAGGCCACCCAGAATCAGAAGATCACTGCAGAGGCGCTCGAGCTGCCGAACGAATACCTGCTGGAACTCCCGGGGGCGACGAAGATGAAGTTCGTATTGGTGCCGGCTGGCGAGTTCCTGATGGGTTGTGCCGGCCAAGGTGATGGCTCCAACGCAGATCAGCAGCCCGAGCATCCCGTGCGCATACGAGATCCCTTTTACATGGCTGCCACGGAGGTCACGCGGGAGCAGTTTGAGGCGGTCACCGGCAGGGCACCTCCCTCCTCGGGTGGGGACGGACGGGGCGGCCAGGCTGGCAACACGCCAACGGCGGCTTCCTGGGACGAGGCCCGTGACTTCTGTATGAAAGTGACGAACCGCAACAAGGACAGACTCCCGATTCGATTGCCGACGGAAGCCGAGTGGGAGTACGCGTGCCGCGCGGGCGCCCAAGGTCTCTACAGCCACGGGGACGATGCAGGTTTGCAGGAGCTGCCCAACCGGGCCTGGTACAGTTCAGACTCTCAGGGCCGCGCACACCCTGTGGCGCAGAAGAAGCCTAACTCGTGGGGCCTCTATGACATGCACGGAAACATGCAGGAATGGTGCCAGGACTGGTACGATGCGCGATACTACCTGACCTCCCCCCTCGAGGATCCGAAAGGGCCCAAGACAGGCACTTTGAGGGTGCTGCGCGGAGGTTCCTGGATGGACGGCCCGGAGGGGACGCGTTCGGCTACCCGCAAGGCAGCCCTACCAGACAGCCTCCAGCCTACGTATGGATTCCGGGTATGTTTTGACGTCCTCGTCGGCCGGCAAGAGAAGCCAGGGTCCACGTCATCTGTGACTCTCCTGAAACCCTGAAACGCCCAGGCTCTACTACCCGCCGTTCCCTCCGCCGATCACGAAAGAATATGCTCTTCCGCCCGTGTTGCCGATAAGCGCTTCGAGATGCCGCGTGCGGGCGCAAGTGGACAGTGTGTGCGCTGGCAGGCCTGCCGTCAAGATCTGTCGCGGGTCTGTGTGTGGTTGACGTTCGCGCGGCGAGCGGCCTGTTCGGACGCCACGAACACCCCGGTCCTGCAGAGACGCTTGTCCGGGTGGCCAAATCATTACGCGCACTGGAGTGAGCCCGCCGGCGGAGCGGTACGGCTGCATTCCGTGGCCGGAGTGCCGGACCTCCTATGGGCCTCCAGCGGAGTCCTCGATCGTCTCGATGGCGCTGGCGGGGCAGTTCTCTGCCGCCTTACGGCAGCGTTCCTCCGCCTCCGGTGGAACGATGGCAACCAGAACTCTGGATATGCCTCCGACGACTTTGAACACCTCGGGGCAGGTAGTCTCGCACGACATGGATCCGATGCAGAGGCCCTCGTTTACCTCGACGCGCATGGCGACACTCCTCTCGGTCCCACGCACTTGACGCCCTTCTGCCTTCGACGCATCCCGGCTTGAGGAACCAGGCTCAGCCACTTGCGTCAACCCCCTTGCCGCCACCATATCATCCCTGGCCGGAGCCGTCAACCAGGTGTCGTTCGCGCTGCAGAGGGAGGATTGCGGATGCGCTCTTCAAGGCGGCAGAAGAGCCTGTGTTGCCGCCCCCTGGGAGTTTCGTGGAACTTTATCGGTGGGTGTCCATTTTTTCCGAGGCCTTTCTGAGATGCCCCCGGCGCCCGGTCTCACCGCTCCATGGTGTAAGTCAGTTTCTTTGTATGACTTACGGAGTCAAGGTTGGCTCACTCCTGCTTGGGCGCAAAAGAGCGGCAGAAAATTTGTATTACGCTGAGAATTCTGCCTAATCTATGCGCGTCACGTTGCAGGAGGTTGCAAGGTTCCAGTTTTGCCCTGGTTCAGATCGGAAGGGGGTTGTGAGGCGATGAAGTTGAAAGAGGCTCAGTTGTTAGGGATTGTGGCGCTTATTGCGGTGGCCATCATCCTTTTGTGCATGTGGGGCGGCGGGCATAGCTCGAAAGAGCCGGCCACGACCGACGAACAGGCAAAGTATGTCGGCGGCCTGGACGCTGAGCCGGGCGCCGCGGATCTGGCAGAGGAACCGATGAAGGATCAGCCTGGCTCGTCCGCCGGACGCCAGGTGACTGGCGCCGAAGAGACGAAGTTGAAGCTCGGCGGCACGCCTCCCGGCGCGAAGTCTGTGACCACGGAGGAAAGCGCCATACGGACGACGATTGAAGAGCACGCGCCGGCGGACATTCCCTTGACCTCTGCGAAGGAGAGCGGCTCCTCCGGGGCCTCGAGCGCAACGTCGGAATTGCAGGGCGGGTCTCAGATGCACACGGTGCAGGCCGGGGAGACGCTGGACAGGATCAGCCTGAAGTACTACGGCACTCGGCACAAATGGAGTGAGATACTGGAAGCGAACAAGACGGTGCTGAGCGATCCGCGGAAGCTGCACGCGGGCATGAAGCTGACGATCCCGGCTCTGAAGAATGTCGGCGTGGCCGAGGCTACAGCAGCACACCCGGCGCTGTCTGCGGCCACGGAGGCCCCGACCGGCGGAGCAGCGGCCAAGGCCGACGCAAGTGCGCCTACCAGCAAGACGCCCACTGGTGCAAACCACTCCTACACCGTCCAGAAAGGGGATACCCTCTTCCGCATCGCGCAGAAAGTCTACAGCGACGGGAGCAAGTGGAAGGACATCCAGGCCGCGAACCCCGACAAGGCCCGCGACCAGCGGTCGCTGCGTGCCGGAGTGGTGCTCGTAATTCCGTGATCACCGGCCAGGGGAGCCGGGAACAACCCCCCATCCTCCGCCTCTTGGCGGCGCCGACCCCACCAGGGGCCG
>Ga0315282_10000345_pt1 | contig 93555 bp, 96 predicted proteins | sample YL17G07_20_MG_FD_203693 | JGI IMG/M metagenome (GOLD analysis project Ga0315282, IMG submission 203693) | Sediment microbial communities from Yellowstone Lake, YNP, Wyoming, USA - YL17G07_20 | ecosystem: Environmental > Aquatic > Freshwater > Lake > Sediment | place: USA: Wyoming | collected...
CAGCGATCTTCGTTTCTCTTCAAGACGTTTAGATTCTTCTTCGGGTCCTGTTTTTATGCTCAGCTTGGTTCACCTTGATGATAGCTTCAGCTAAGGACATAATTGATTTATGAATTAGAACTATGTACCATAGATATGCGTATCGTAGATATATGCAAGGCTCGTGCATTTCAGCGCGCCCGGGGTTTGGGTATGTCTGTAGCTATGATGAAACGATGCTACTCAGAGAAGAATAGCGTGTGTTTTTCTTCAAAACCTTAAAATCGAATCTGCACAGTAGATTTCAACGTGCCTATGAACGAAAAAGGTTTAGACGAAAAAGATGTCGCAGCCGAACTCCAGGGCAACGCTCTTCGCGTTTACTGGATGCTGCTTAAATCGCAAGCTAACTCGGTCGGTCCAAGGGATATCCAGAGAAAACTAGGCTTCTCCAGCCCAAACTTGGCCGTCTACCATCTGGACAAACTAGTCGAACTGGGCTTGGCCGAGAAAACCGCGGGTGGATACCAACTTGCGAAAATAGTAGGACGTGGGCATACTGAAGCAATTCACAAGAATACGAGGCGTATTTGTTCCAAGACAAGTGCTCTATGCATCAATGTGGACGACTCCTCTCGCGTTCTTTGTTTCCCAAGTTAAAAACATCAATTTCTACAGCCTGTTTGCCCTCATTTTCGGTTTCCTTGGAGCAGGAATTCTTTGGTTTGAGACATGGAGAAACTGGCGAACCAAACCTGTCTAAGGCCATCCCAATTTTTCTTGGGCTCATTAGTTCAATCATCATATCTATTTTGGAGTTTAACGACGCAAAATGATCATTTATCTCTTCAAGTAATGGCACAAAAGACCCGCCTTCCTTATGCAATTCTCTAGCTAAGACCATTTGAACACCCGACTAGTAGACCTGAAAAGAAAAATAGAATATTGGATGGCTGGGCTATCAGTCCCTTCTTAATTGCGCTTGTGAGGGTTACCGCGTTCAGGCCCTACAACGGCATCAAGCCTATTCAACCGTTGCCTTCGGTACTGGTTTCAGATTCCCGCTTTGGCTGACTGCGGCTGTGTCAACTTGCATGTCAACAAGCAGGTCCGTTCCTTGGTCTGCCTTGATCTCGAATGAGACTATACGTCTATGTGCTCTGGAGGAACCGTGAAGTTTATCACCCTGTCGTCAGCGGTAAGAAATGGTCATCCTTTTTGGTTTTTATGACTTGTGTTTCAGAGCGGTGTGTGGGTGGAGTAAAGTTTTGCCAAACCAAAAAAAGAAAGGGAAGATGGTTTTTGCTTGATTGCTACGCTTTGGCTTCCACTATCTTGGCGATCGGGGCATTCTTCTTTATTGACTCGATGCCGTTGACGCATGCCTCTTTTGACTCGTATGCTTCGCCTACAGCAATCGTCTGCCCATTTGGTGCCACCAGACGAAACCTGAATTTTCCTGCCTTGTCCTTATACCACTCGAATTTTGGTTCTGGCAATGATATCGCCTGACCAGTCCTATGAATAGAACTTGCTAAAGAAACCTTTGTCTAGGCATAGTCTGCGCTTGAATATTCATCTAGGCGAAAGAAGTGGGTTGAGACAGCTGCTGGAATTTGCTTAGAGTTTCTTTTTCGCTTTCTTAGCCGTCTCTTCTACTTTCTTTGTCCCTTTCTTTCCCAGTTCAACGCTTTCTTTTCCGACTTTTTCAGCTGCAGACGCGGTCTTTTTTGCAGCTTCTTCGGTCTTTTTTTTGACTTTCTTCAAAATGCCCATATTAACCACGATTACTAAGAAGCCGTTGTTCTATTTCTTATTTGTGTGTGCATAAAACTCTACCCCATAAAGAATAAGCGTGGTGGTTGGGTAAATTTGAGCAAGTGCGAAACATGAAAAATGTAGTAGTGAAAGAATCGAGGATAAGTGGGAAAGGGGTTTTTTCAAGTAAGAACTTCAGGGAGGGAGAGGTGATTTTGGAGATGGATGACTCGCACGTTGTGTCCGACCCGTCTAAGTTGACGAAGGAGCAGCATGAGTTTGAGCTGGACTATTTAGCAGATGGCAAGATTGTGGTTATGCAGGCTCCTGAGAGATATATGAATCATTGATGTGACCCAAACAGTTACGTGAAGACTGTTAATGGAATCCGTAAAATCTTTGCGATGAGAGACATTCAGAAGGGGGAAGAAATCGTGGGAGACTATTCGATTAATGGGCATAACGAGGGAACTTTCCAGTGTCGCTGTGGAAGCGAGAACTGCAGGCTCGTCTATCAAGGCAACTTCTTCAAACTCCCCAAGGCACTCCAGAAGAAATATGTTCCATATCTTGACGATTGGTTCGTGGAGCAGTTCAAAGATGAGATAGTCAGATTGTGGCGTTCAGAATGAGTTGGTTGGTAGCGCGCGCGATAAACAAGAACGACCTGATTCTAGAACTAATCGGGAAAGCCCTCAAATAAGTGCCCTGAAAAGCGTCAAATCTTGTCTAGTAGCGTAATAAATGCTTATTTCCTTCCAGAGTCAGGAAAGATAATGCTAAGGAACGCTTGTTATGTGTGCCCCCCATGAGATCAGGGACTTCATTCTTGCTTTGAATAGACGGTTTACCCACGAACCGTGGTTTAAAACTGCGGCAACGTCCGATTTTTGCCGCAAGGGAGACGACGGAAGACTGAAAAGGACAGGTCTGACACCATGGATACTCACTGCAATTTCTTTGCTCTGCCTAGTATTCATTATTGTTTTGACGTTCTTTTACAGGCCTGCAGAAGCATTTCTCTCTCGGCAACCTGTCACTTTACTATTCATAACTATATGCTGTCTGGGCGCAACAGCCGCATTGTTGCCTTCTAAGTGCTCGCGCATTTTCCACCAAACACAATCGAACCATAAGCGACTGCCCCAAAGCGATAGCGGCGACGAGTCTTTTCAAAAACGAATTCTTTGGAGCGGCCATCATCCAACATGCGGATGCTATACCACACATGTAGTGCAAATTCGAGGTAAGACTTACTGTGCAGGCTGCATCGGTTTGCTTACCGGTGCTTCGCTGGCTATTGCTGGAAGCTTAACGTACTCTCTGCAAATAATCAGTGTAGTGGAAGAGGCAACGCCCCTGTTCTGGGCTGGCTCTTTTTTAGTTTTGTTCGGGTTACTTCAGTACGCAAGACCGTTGATGATGAATGGCTGGGTTCATTATTTGTTGAATACTATCTTCGTGAGCGGGACATTCTTGCTTCTGGTTGGCGTGATTGAAATAAACGGGACTCTATTTGTCGAAACGTACTTCCTCTTCATACTTCTCTATTGGATCCTGACCCGCGTAGCACTTTCCAACGTTGAACACCAGAGAATTTGTCAACAATGTGAATCAACCTCATGCATGTGTCGCATGAAGTAACACGCTTATCATGGGTGCGTGAGAATTGCGAGGCACCACACCAATAAAGTGTCTCGAAAACCCATATATCCCAAGCCGGAATCGATAGTAAATCCGGGAGAAAAATGAACGTATATTTAGGCGCCGGTATCGCGTTGATAGCTGCTTCTTTTTTTGGTTTTGTATACGTGACTGCCAGCGTGCTCTCGTACACCGTGCAGGTTTTCAAAACGACGGTACTCATGCTTTTGCCTGAAACCGCAGTTTCCCTCTTGTGCGGCATTTTCGGTGGATATCTTCTCGGGATCTCAAGGAGACTTCACGAATCTGATCATTCCGAGTCCGTAGTTTCATGATTCTGCGGTCCAAGAATGACCGCATTTTGTGCATTTAAAATGCTGCATCGTTCTCTCCTGTCGAATGCCCGCGTGCTCCCCTGCGACGCCAGAGAACCAGTAGAATGCTTCCTTGTTTCCGCAGTTTGGACATCGACGAGACATCTTTGAATGGTCAGTCGTTGACTCGCCCAAAATGTAGATGCTGCTCTTGTCCTTCTCCTTCTCTCTTACTATGCGCATTTCTGGTTTGACGAGTTTTGAGACTCCGCATTTTGGACAGACGTAACCTTCTTTCGTGCTTGTCATTCGTGCTCCGCATTTGTCACAGAATTCCATATTGATTCACACTGTTGCATTCATAGAACTATTGAAAGACCTTTCTACTATACTTTTTGAAGGAGGAATTGTGACGCAGCGCGCGCTAAGAACATGAGCCGCACGCACAGGCAGGAAGCAATGGCTTCAGAATACTTTTTCGAACGCTGTCTTCGACGCACCACAGATTGGGCACGTTTCTGGTGCTTCACGTTCGTGAACGTGTCCACATACAGAGCAGACATAGTATTCGGTTGACCGTTGCGCTATCAGGTCCGTGAGCGCCCTCTTGTAGAGGTTAGCATGTTCAGCTTCAACATCCTTCGCCTGCGAGAAAACCAGCACTGCCCCGTCTTCACCGTCTTGCTCAGCTTCCTGAAGCATCCTCAAGTAGTGCACTCCGTTAACTGCATTTTCTGATTGGAAGGCCCTCTCCAGGTTTGTCTGCGTGTCCGAAACGGATTCAAGAAGCGCAAAGTGTCTGCGCGAGTGAACACCTTCAGCCGCCGCCACGGCTCTGAACAGATGCGCTATTTGCGGCAACTCTTCCTGTTCCGCCTTCTTCGCAAACATCAGGAGGCGTTGGTCAGCTTTTGCTTCACCCACGAAGGCATCATGAACGTTGCCTGCAGTTCTCTCTTTCATCAAATCATCTACCTGTCTAGATGAGGTTTCGCATATGATTCTAAAGATCCTTTCGCAATTACACTAGCTCTTGCGAACTACGACGAATAGAGGATAGAAGATGGATTTGCCTCAGGTACCCGACTAGTCATACTTCTTCAGCTTGATCATTCTACGGTAACTTTTCAGGTCTGAAGCCACTCGCTTTAGCATGTAGAGTTCTTCCATTGTTTTTCGGAAGTTGATGAATTCTTCACTGATTTTCTGCACGGTTGTTGTTGCTTGCTCCATTGCTGCTTGCTCCGGGTCTTTTGGGGATGTGGGGGGGTTCATCGTTTGTTGGCAGCCACGCGGCCATTTTCCGTCACTGAGGAGAAAGGAGAAGGCTTCGAGAACGGAAAAAAATCGTATTGGCTTTGTGGTTAGCCTTCAACCTTGACCCTCCGCACATCGTAAGACTTAAGAGTTAAGTCAGCTATAAAAGCTTTGTGAAGTAGGGAAACATACACATTTTCGTCAATGATTCTAGCCTATGGCTAGAATGCCTTCCAAAATCTTCTTTTCAGAAACATCCAATTGTTTGGAAAGCCACGCCTTCAACATCATCGCTCCCTTCGGAAGGGGACCACTGTAAGTGATTATTTGGTTATCTTTAACCGCATCAACTTGGAACGTCTTCTCTGCTTCTCGATACATGAAAGACAACGTCTGGGCTTGCGCCGCTACGTTCTGAAAATCGTCCCATTCCTTGCATCGAAGTATCACAGGAGGGCCGTGAACCTCTCTTTCTCTGACCTGCATTTCCTCAACTTTCGGCTTCGCAGTCATCTGCAACGGCATTGACGGAGCCACTGTTGGCTGCTTCGGCGACGTAGAAATCTGTGAAATCAGGTTTGCGATCTCGTTCTGCAGCGTTGTCAACCGTTCCTCAACCTTCTCGACTTTTCCAGTCAATTCGCCAGTATCACCCATCTTTTCAGTCACGTTGCCAAGGTCGTTTATCAGTCGATCAAGGTCTTTCTCATGCTCCTTAAGAACGTTGACTATAAAATCCAACGCTTCGAGCGCTTCGTCCTTCGATGGTATCTTCCTAGACATCGCTGAACCCTCGCTGTTTCGTCACCCTATAACACCGATGCTTTATAAATAAACTTAGCGAATCCCTAGAATGTATCGTTATGAAGAGCTAAATATCCTTATTCAGCGTCATGTACAACAGTTGTACGCGATTCAGTTCTCTATGAGGAGAGTTAAAATATCAGTATCTGAAATCCTTAAGATGCTCGTGGAAGACTCGCTTATGAACGGCATGTTGAATTTCTCAGGAAAAGAAGCCGCCCTCAAATTCATCTCCGAAAACAACGTTAAGATACTCAACATATGCCACATACCCGAAGACGGAAGACTGAAAACGCTCAGTTTCTCAACTTCCGACAAGAAACGATTGAGAGAAATCCTTGAATACGGAGAAAGGGTCGACGGCTCAAGCCTGTTCTCATTCATCGAACCCGGAAAAAGCGATATTTACGTGACTCCTCGTATCGACAAAGGATTCATGAACCCATTCACGATACTGCCGACTCTGAATGTTCTCTCAGACTACATTGACGAAAACGGACGACCGTTGGATGTTGCCCCCCAAAATGTCCTTGCAAGAGCAGAGGAGAAATTGCAGTCGTCAAACGGCATAACTATGAAGGCTCTGGCCGAGCTCGAATTCTACGTTATCACCCAACAGCAGAGCGCCATTCTCTTTCCAGGTGAACCAGACAAGAACTACCATGAGTCTTCTCCTTTCGCAATGTTCGAAGACGTTCGAAACGAGGTGTTGGCGACGCTCAGCGTAGTTGGGATACCTACGAAATACGGGCACAGTGAGGTCGGACGAATCATCACTGATTCGGGAACCATAATGGAACAACACGAAATTGAATTCACGCCTCAGAATTTACCCGCTGCAGCGGAAACTGTCTGCGTGGCAAAATGGGTTGTCCGCAACATCTGCCTCAGACATGGGTTGACTGCTTCGTTTATTCCGAAAATTGACTTGAACCATGCTGGCAATGGAATGCACATCCACTTATGCGCGTTCAAAGATGCGCGAAACATCATTTCGAAGCCGGACGGCAAATTGAGCAACGAAGCCTTGACCATGATCGGCGGGATACTGAACCTCGCGCCCAGCCTCACGGCCTTCGGAAACACAACACCCGTTTCATACCTCCGCTTCATAGCCCGCAAAGAATCGCCCATGCACATCTGTTGGAGCGCCGGAAACCGTCTTGCCCTGATTCGCATACCCTTGTGGTTGAAGTCCAAGAAGAAAAGTGAAAAAACTGAGGGTTATCAAGAAACGTTTGAATACAGGGCTCCTGACGCATTTGCCAACGCACACCTTCTTCTTGCAGGCTTGACTTTAGCGGCAAACTATGGCTTGGATAACGCCAAGAAATCTGTGAGACTAGCTGAGAACCTGCGTGCCAAAGATGTCAGAGAGGAAGAGGGAAGGTTCAAGATCCTGCCTCGTTCCTGCAGTGAAGCAGCCGACAATTTAATGAGAGACAGGAAAATCTACGAGGCCGATGGTATCTTTCCGCCGAGACTCTTAGAAACAACAATCCAGAAACTGAACAGCTACGATGACAGAGACTTGTGGAACGAACTTTCCAATAAGCCTGAAGAGAGTAGAAATATGCTTGCACGCTATTTACACTACGGGTAGTTGATAATCCTCTTTTTTTGTATGTAGTTTGAAATTCAATTGAGGTAAAACGCTAAATGTCATTTATCCCAGAAAACCATGCCAAAACGACGCATGATGTAGTCTGTGACGACTGCAAGAAACAGTGTCAAGAGCCTTTCAAGCCTGATCCAACTAGACCGGTTTATTGCCAGGAATGTTGGGCCAAAAGAAGGTCCTCTGGTAGTTTTTGGTATGATACAGCTTCAAGATGCTTATCTTCATTCATATGAGAACCACATTTGGGGCAGGTGTTTGGTGAAGGCGTCATACTGTACTACTACCTCGATTTTCAATTAGACCTCTGCTGAACCGTCCTTTCATGGACTCGGAGACACCCAAGCGAAAATGAACGCACGTGCTAGTTAGCATATATCGGGTTTTGGAAGACGGGTTATATGCAATGGCGACATGGTTGCTGGAAGGAAGTCGGACATATGGCAGAAGGGATGAACCATCTTACCGAGCGTTACGAGCAGTGGAAAAGAATGGACCTTTCTGCGGTAGCTCTTGAAACCATGCCGAAACAAGTCGATAAGGCCAAAGTGCTAGACGACCTGCTGAAACTGCATAGCGATTTCGCAGAAAACCTCAGTGAAGAAATGTGTGCGGAGCTGGAGAAGGAACGAAAACTTAGAAGATTAGAAACCGTGCGAGAAGTCGCCCGGCGAATGATCTCCGATTACCTCAAATCCAGAAACGGTACAGGAAGAACCTACAAACTCTTGAAAAAAGAGCCCTAGCGCGCGCGTGAAGGCTGACGTTGTTGATCGCTGCGCTGACTGCCAAGAATCCTGGCAGGTCAAATCCAATGTTCACTATATATAGCGCGCGCTAAAAAGTCAGATTTGCCATCAGCTGTGCGTGAATGTTCAGCTGCCTCCTGAAAGGGGCGGGCCTAGTGGTACTGCGCTCTGCATTGATACTGAGAACACTTTCAGAACTGAGCGGATTGTGCAGATGTCTAGACACCTGAGACTTGACCCAGCGCAGGTGGTTAAGAACATTATTTACGCCGAGGCCTTCTTGGCACAGTCTCAGGAGTCCTGATCAGACAACGAGTCTAATGTGCGCATCAATTATGAAAGTCGGGTCAACTTTCTTAAAGGTCCCCAAGCTAGACAAACTTTGCTCCTGCACGCTTCCTCAAAAGGAAAGAGAGGGTTTCCAACGATTCAACCCTGTAGCAAACTGACAGGCACCAGTTGCATTTGTTGGATTGAACCGGGAAACCCATCCACGGCTGAAGGGTTCCTAAATAAAGTGTTCCTAGGAGCGCGCTAATTCCCTCGAAACAGAGCTAGATCTTTTTTCTTTTCAAGACAACATAGGAGGTGACTAAATGAACCTAAAGAAGGCACTACCAACAATTACGGCTATTCTAGCTGTGATTGCACCAGGCGCGCGCTACTAGGATATATCTTGTTTCGGAAGACGCTTTATATACAATGGTGACATGTTTACTGGAAGGGCGCGTGAACATGGAAGAAACAGGAATAAGAGATCTTGATGAACAGGCTCGGGAACGTTTCCACAAAACAGGCCTTATTTGTTACGACAGATGGAGAAGAAGTAATCTTCTTGAGGTAACACTTGAGACGATGCCGAAAAGCGCGCGCCTTCGACCGTGAAGACAAATATTATAGAAATTTACAGAAAATTGGGCTCTTCAACGAGCCCCTCGATGTTTCTGCGTGAACTCTTTTATGGCAACTGACACGGCGCTACTTTCATCAAGGCCTTGTGATTGAGCGGTTTTCAAGAATCTTTGCCGTTCGCCCTCAGAAACAACAATACTCACTTTCTCAGTTTTCAAATGTAGTTCACCTTCACATGGCCGCATCTGATGCGCGTGCCCTGCCTTATCCGTCTGAAGCATACATGACCGAATTTCAGTCTGGCGGTCTGTTGATTTTCTTCTTCACTCCTCCCTTCAGTTCTCTGCTCTTCTTTCTATACTCTTCAATTTGCTTCTTGCGCCGTCTGAGAAAATCATAGGCGAGCAAAGCCGCTGTAGAGGACAAAACACTACACCAATAGCAAAATCGTGCCACGCACTTAAATGGATTGTGTGGGAGTTAGAGCGCTACGCGCCCGCTCATTGTAGCGCATTAGATTGGGAATAGTTTAAGAATAACCGTGCCGAAAGAAGTGGTCAAAGCATTAGGCTGGAAAGAGGGCGAGAAGCGGATAAGCGATAGCTTGTCTAATAACACAATCTACGCTTATAGCTTGTCACGCATGCTTCACCTTTCAGATGCCAGATCCTGGGCGGGTAGATCAGCCTGGTATGATCGCCACGTTGGCATCGTGGAGGTCCCGGGTTCAAATCCCGGCCCGTCCACCATATTTTCCCGCAAAATACTGGAACCAATAATATTTTTGGATCATTAGTAGATAGAAAAAGAATGTGTTGTTTGAAGCGATCGACGTCAACTTGCCGGTGGGGTCTGCTGTTGTGATGCCTGAGGTTTAGGCTTGGTTTTTCGTTTGCTTGCTCTTTCGGCGATCGCGTAGATGATCCAGACGATTATGCCGTAGATCAATCCATTGATCACACTGTTTACTATCGTTCTGACTGGTAATGTGTCAAAAAGCTTGTAAGTTGTTGTTGGAAAGTTGAAAGAGTCGTAAATCATTCCGCCCGGCGGCAGTTCTGAGTAGGCCAAAGTTGCGAGAAACAGGATCGCGAAAATCGCAAGAAATACTAAAGCTCCTTTCATCTGCTATACCTTCATTTCACCTTTTCAATGCTCTACGTGGAGATTGCTCTTAGGATAAAAGCATTTTTTTAAGTAGGATGTCGAAAAATCTGGCACTCAGACAATTGAGTCGAGCCTAAAGACAAAATTCAGCCAGAATTAATGTGAATTAACCTGAAAGTCGATCAAAGCCGCAAACTAACGACAAGGTTAAGAGCAAAACATGTTTGACTCTTATACGTGGAGGATGGTAGAAACCAGTTTTTTGACTTTCTCCTTTCCCCGCAAGAAAACCTTCTACCATTCTCCCTCACTAATGTCATCTTTGCGCAAATATGCTTTTCGGGCACTTTGTTACCCTGTTTCGCAACGAGAAAAGCCTGCGTATTTTCGGAAATGTGCAAGAATTGTCCTACTTGCATTCTAGACCCAGAGCCCAACTGTACTTCTTCTGTAATGTCTTAGGGTACAGTTTCTCAAGTTGAAAGTCTACCTGTTTGGCCCATTTGACGTATACCGCCGGGTCGATATAGGACTTAAGGGAAGTCCCCAGATTGTACTCCTTCGTTTCCTCTGCAAGCTTGAAGTCAAATTTGCTTTTCTCCAACCTCTTGACGTACGTTTCGGTATTCTTGCCCTGTTCGGCTTTTTCCTTTAACTTAGCCTCAAGCTCGTAAATGTGAGTCCGCTTCTCGGCAAGTCTCTGCTCAAAGTTCACCGGAATCTTTCGCTTGTGGTTGGCAATCTTGGCCGCTTCGAGGTTGGCCATCTTAGCGCAAAAGTGCTTAGTATATTCGGGGCTTTCCCTTTTGGCGTCGCACTTCTCCAGGTGCTCCTTGACGGTGTTTGTGCACCTCCATGTCCTGAAGACCTTGGCAGTCAAGCCTTCCAATTTTTCCGACAGGAAGCGCGATACTTTTCGCGAGTTAATCCCCTCGAAGAGATATTCCTTGCTCTCCTTAGAGAGGGCTTTGATGTTGTTGATTACGGGTAGCGGTGCTTCAACTGACTTGGTCCACCGGACGCAGTCTTTTCCTAAGAAGTCGAAGTCCAGCCTGTTTCCTTCTACTTTCACGTGTTCAGGTCTCAGGGTTATGGCTCCAACTGTGTCCGCTTCCCCGGGGTCCTTCTCATCGCCGACTCTCAGGTTCACCCCGAGGATGAGCCAGCTGACGGTGGCTATCTTTCTCCTATCCAGGTCTTCTGATTCGAGGTTTTTCATTATGTGGGTCTGGATCTTGGGTATTTCTTTGCCAAGTTTCTCTGCTTTCTTGAACTTCTCCTCTTCAGCTTCCTGTTTCAAAAATGCGGAGTCGGAGAACCAGACATACTTCATCTTTCCTGTCAGCTTGTCTTCCCACTTAGCGAGGTACATGCTTTCGGGTTCCCACAACCTGCCCTTCCAGTTGCCAGGCGGGGTCGGCGCGTCCTGAGATAGGTTGAGGATGATGTCTTCTTGTTTCGGTCCCTGTTTCCACTTTCCTCGTTTCGGATGGTCTCCTCTGCCGGCGAAGATACATGATGGCTCCGCCGTCCAGTTGGCTATTTCAAGCCTTTTTCCGTCGACCACGGCGAAGCCGTACTTTTCTCTCAGTGCCTCTCTCGCTGCTTTTCGTTCGACTGCAAGTTTTCTCTTTTCTTCTTTAGGCATGTTCAGCTTTTTCTGCTGTTCACGCAATACGTAACCGGTAACTTGGGAAAAGTCTATTCCTGAACCTCCGTCAGTCATCCATTCGTTTTCATTGCCACCAAGACTGTTCAAGTGTTCGTTTTGAAACGTTTCAAGAAGAGTCAGAGAAGGGTGCTCGGCCCTCAAGGCAGATAAAAAGTCTTGAGCGAAATTACGGTAGAAGACTTTGTCTGGGGGGGAGGTAGGCGACAGTCTCTTGCGGACCCAGAAGACAGCCATCTGCTCAGTCACAGGCGACAGCTTGACTGCCTGGCCCTGAATCTTGACAGAGAACCCATTGTATTCGAATTGGGGAACGTAAATCCCGTTGTGAGCGAGACTCTTCATACAGTATTTCATTTCTTTCCTCGGATGGCTCGGTGCTGGACTAAATGCCTGACCCGTCTGTCCACTTATGGGGTTTAGGAACCATCTGTCAGGCGATCTAATGCTTCTTGGCGGTCGTCGCCTTGAAGGCTTTTGCTGATTTTCGGCGATGACAGAATAAGAACTTTTCGCTCGATTTCGACCGATCCTGCAGTCTACAGGGAATGACACATTTGCGAGGCCCTAAGACGTCTGAACATTGCCTTCTTATCGGTCTGTTCTGTCATTAGGTTTCTTGCTTCGAAAAATCCTGTGGAGGCGCGCTACGATTTGTTCGTCAATGTAGCCTTTGTGGGGACGGAAACCGCCTGCGAATGCTTTTGGGACGTGAAGGAGCTCGTGGATTATGGTTTTCTCTTTTCCTTCTTCGGAGAGCCTGTCGTATCGTTCGGAAATGACTTCGATGACGTATGATGGTGGGAGGTTCAATGTTTCCTGCCAGACTTTGCCGAGCCCGTGGATGCGTGCGATGGTGCGCTTTGAGGCTGATCCTTTGCTTCTTAAACAGAAAACATATTGGGGGACAACGTGGAAGAACTCGAGGCTTTCGGCGATTTCGTCAGCAAGGGTCTTGACGTCTGGGGCTTCAGAGTAATTTATCGGCAAACGTGTCACCCTCGTTTTAGTCTGGCGTTCGGCTGTCTCATCGATTTATTTGCGCATTGATCCTGCAGCAGCGAGATATGCGGCTCTCACTATCAAAGATATTCCCAGAAGTATGAGAATCATCGCCCAGAATTCAAACCACTTTGCGCTGTTGATCAGCCACGTTTGAATCAGGTAGGCGGCGCCGAACCAGAAGATGATGTCTGATATGTTCTCTGCTTTCTTGTCTGTTGGCGAGTTTACGGCGAACCTTACAACTAGCATTGCAACAAGGAATACTCCCCAAGCTATGCTGAATTGTTGTACGGCAGAGTAGGCGTCGACGTGTAGGGCAACGCTCGCTGGAGCGGGAAGCATGATGTTGTTCTGGTCTAGAACGTTGACAAGCTTAATGTCGTTAAAGAAGTTGACGATTTTGTCGATGAGATTAGGGTGAATAATGAACATCGACCCGACCAGGACTAGGAAGGCCCCGGCGGTGACGGCACTGAGGATTCCGTCTCTGCGTCTATTTGGAACTTTTTGTGAACTCAAGGTTCTTCCTCTTCGACAATACTCTTGATGTATGAGCGTATATAACATTTCTCAGAAGATCGAATAGGCCTTTCATCTGCAAAAACGCCCTTTTCTTGGACAACTGTACGCTTTTTGCTGATGGGTTCCGAGTAGTTCTTTCTTGGAAAAAACAAGTAGAATGGAGAGATACAAGAGTTCAAGTGCTTCATTGTAGCATCCGTGAAATAGGAGCTGGTTTAATGATAAGAAGCAGGTTCATTAATGGGGAACGGCATGTTTTAAATACTAAGTGTTTAGAATAAAAATAGCAGCAAGCAAGGTGTATAAAATATGTCCTACTGTCCAAAGTGCGGTTCCAAGATCGATGAGGGAATGAGTTTCTGTCCCAAGTGCGGAGCGCCCGTGAATATCGCGCAGGCTCCGACTGCCCCCGGTGCGCCAACTGCTCCGACACGAAGAGAGTATCGAAGACGGGAGAAAGATGAGGAGAAAAGCGAGAAAGGCGAGAAGCATGAAAAAGAAGAGAAAGGCGAGAAAGGTGAAAAAGGCGAAGCTGGGTTTCTTGCACCCTTGGTCGGCGGCCTGATCCTGATCTTTCTGGGCGTGTTGTGGTTGCTTGGCTTGAACGGGATGTACGATGCGAGAACGCTTTGGGCGTTGTTCCTCGTCATGGTCGGAATCGTAGTCATAATCGCGGCAATCTACGGAGCGTTTGTGTTGAGAAAGAGGCATCCGACACCTTAACCCACCCAGCCGAAGAACAATCTGTTCAGTCGATGTTCAAGCAAAGTCTGAGTACTGCGTCTTCCAAATATGCGAAAATGGTCTTTTCCAGCCGCTTCAATCATGTCTCCGATCGCGTACCTGGGAAACATGCATGAAGACACTACAAGTTCCCCCCATTCGCCGCGTTCCAGCTCGTGGAGCATCCTCATGCCGTGACCGGTTTTGACTTCGAAGAGATACTTGTCATAGTTAGGCGTGATATAGGGCAACTCGTCGATCTGTTGGCCAAAGACTCCTTCCGTTGCACTGTAAATCTCGACGACTGGAATCTCTCCAAAGCGTTTCTTAAGCGCGGGCGCATACCTGAACTGGATTTTTCTGACACTGGTACAGAACATCGCCTTCATATTCCACAGGTCTTTGGGTTTCTTGCCGTGTTTTCTTTCTACATATTTCGCGAAGGACAAGATGACTGGTGTCACGCCCATCGTGGCTGTCAAATTCGCGTTGAGTGCTTGTTGGTAGGCAAGCTCAAACCTTTTCTCCCAATCTCGAGTGCTGATTCCGGGTCCAAGAGCATCTATGTCTTCTTGTGTAGGCAGAAGTTGAACCTGCTCCAAGGCAGGGATCAGCCTTGCGTAGGTTCCTGAACTGTATCCGTATGTCATTTCTTGTCCGTTCATAGTGATCGTGTGAACGTTGGAAGGAAAGTTCAGGTTCAGTATTTTTCCGTCCAGAAGCTCGTAGTCTTTTCTTCTCAGCGCGTGGTTTATCAAGGCTCTTGACCCGCAGGTAAGGATCTGCTCAATGTGAGTCTTAGTGGCTGGCAACACCTTCGCTGGACCAGTGGATCCGCGGGTCATTACCCAGCACGCAAGCGGTTCAGGAAGCAGTGAAGCATAGTTGCCTTTCATGACTTCGGAAAGGTAAGGGTCGAGTGCCCTGTAGTCTAATATAGGAAAATTGCGTCTGAAGTCACTTATTCCAGTGACCTCTGAAGAGTGATGGTCTTTTCCGTATTGTGTCTTGCCGTATTCTGTAATTAGGCTTGTCAGTAGCCGATTCTGGGCGTCCTCAGGATTTTTCAGTGACTCATACCATGAGCCAATCAACGGCTGAAAGATCTCTAGGCTTATTTCTTCTGGAAACATCTTGTTCAGAACTAGTCGGGGAAAGACCGTTTATATGTTTCTCATTGAGGGGAGGTCGCAAAGGGTGGGCAGGGCGTTAGCGGGCGCTTCGAGATTTCCGAAAGGTCAATAAGGTCAGGCAGAGGGACCGTCTTGAACGCATAATGGCTTTCATTATTTGTTGAAAGAAAAGCGGGGGAAAGATGGAATTTTACACGTATTTCTGTTCTTTGTCGCAGTACCATCGCTGATATTGCAGGATGTACCTGAGGGGTAACCCGCAAGTTGGGCATGTCTGTGTAGCCATCGCAGGGGGAGGCGGCGGTGGAGGACTTGATATTCGAGACATGTCGAAGATGGTGGGCATTGCGAACGGTCTGTGTTCGAGATATCCCGCGAAATATCCTCCGAGCATGTAGAATATGAACGCGAAGATTACGCTGATGATCCAGCGGACAAAAAGGCCTCCCGCAGCCGCGGGACTTAAAGCTGCAAATATGATTGCCGGAAAGAGGGTTATGATTGTGTAGACTGTTGCTGTGAACAAGCCGCTGCTAAGTCCTGCCATATCGAGTCTTTCGCTGACCTTGTGAAATTTGAAGTTCAAGTAGGCTGCAACCATCCCGCCCGGTATTACATAGAAAATGTCTGCTACGATTAGAATCCCTGTGAATCTTGCGAGATCTCCGGCGCCACGTGTGGCAGTGCCGAGCGATAAGACGCCAAATACAAGTCCTAGGAAGCTGGGTACCATGTAGTCATGAAGGTATCCTTCTTTCAAAGTCATTTCGTTTTCCCTGTCCTCTGTTGCTGGCTCATTTTCTGGTTTACATTTATATTTAAGATTTTGTGCTTCAACCATTTCTCGCGCGCGTCAAGGAGTCATCAAGAGTATAAGCCTTAAATACGCTCCGTCGCATTCTAATTAGGAAAAATCAGCATGCAAAGCGGAAACATCCATTTTTTCAACACGCTCACACACCAAAAGGAGAAATTTGTCTCAATAGAACCTGGAAAAGTCAAAATGTATACTTGCGGACCTACCGTGTATGACTACATTCACATAGGAAACTTGAGGGCCTTTCTTTTTGAAGACATCGTCAGGAGGTGGCTTGAATACCGTGGTTTCCAAGTCACTCAAGTCATGAATGTAACCGATGTCGATGACAGAACGATAAAAGCCTCAAAAGCTCTGGGCATACCGATCAAACAGCACACGGAATGTTTTATCAAGGCTTTCTTTGAGGACATTGAGGCTTTGAACATTGAGAAGGCCGATTACTATCCGAAAGCAACTGAACATATTCCTGAGATGGTAGCGCTCGTCAAGAAGCTTCTGGAAAAAGGCTATGCATACCGAGGAGAAGACAACTCCGTCTATTTTGCCATATCAAAATTCAAAGACTATGGCAAACTCGCAAGAATCCAGGTTGGAGATCTCAAGGCTGGGGCAAGAGTAAAGGTCGATGAGTACGCTAAGGAAGAAGCATCGGACTTCGTTGTGTGGAAGGCGTGGGACAAGGATGATGGAGACGTTTTTTGGGTAACAGAAATCGGAAAGGGAAGGCCTGGCTGGCACATTGAGTGTTCGGCAATGTCGATGAAATATCTTGGAGAGACGTTTGATATTCACTGCGGCGGCGTTGACAACATGTTCCCGCATCATGAGAACGAAATAGCGCAGAGCGAAGCTGCAACAGGCAAGAAATTCGTGAACTATTGGCTGCACAACGAGCATCTTCTCGTTGAAGGGAAAAAGATGGCCAAGAGGCTCCATAACTACTACACGCTAAAAGACCTGATGGCAAAAGGCTACGACCCGACGGCGATACGATACCTGATGATGTCAGCACATTATAGACAACAGATAAACTTCACGTTCGAGGGGCTGGAGGCTGCCCGCAAGACTCTTGAGCGTCTGACAAACTTTGTGCACCGGCTGCTTGAGACAAATGGCAAACCAGCCGGAGACAAAATCAATCAGCTAAACGAGGGTGTTCAGAAGGGTTTTGAAGCTGCAATGGATGATGACTTGAACGTCAGCGTCGCATTGGCTCATCTTTTTGATTTCGTTAGAGATGTCAACAATCTGCTGGACAACGGCGAAGTAAGCAAGGAAGAGGGAAAAGGAATCTGCGACCTGATGAGCAAATTTGACAAGGTCTTGGGAGTAATCGGCCAAGTCAAAGAGAAGGAGAAACTTCCCAAAGAAGCCGAAGAGTTGATTGACAGACGGGAAGATGCCCGAAAGAACAAAGACTGGAAGACAGCAGACCAGATAAGAGACCAACTGAAAGCCATGGGCATATTCATAGAAGACACGGCTCAAGGGATAAGGTGGAGAATCGAGAAAGACTGATATTTAGTCGTGCAATAACCGTTCGTTCCAGATGAAGTTTGGAAGGTCTGCATCACATGGCCCTAGGTGATATCCTTGTGTCGAGCATTTTTCAGATTGCCAGAACGCTCCGCCTGACCAGAATCTTCAGTATAGTTGGCTCAAAACATCGATTCAGTGACTACTTCAAGGGCATGGAAAAAGTGCAAGCAATCAGAGACACGTTCGGGGAAAGAACAGAGGAAGTGCTCAACAATCTGAAAGTGGAATTAACTTGGGTAGGGGGCTACATGTGGGTGAACAATATTGACGGTCACCTCATGGTCAGCGCCAAATATCTGAACGACGGCGACAGACTGGACGTTTACCTAGACCTTATACATGAACTCGTACACATCAAACAGTTCATGGACGGCAAGGAGCTTTTCGACTTTCACTACTCATATACCGAAAGACCCACCGAATTGGAAGCATACGGTGCCGCGGTCAAAGAGGCACGGCGACTCGGGCTAAGTGATGAAAGAATCTGCCTGTATCTCAAAACGGAATGGATGAGCGACAAGGACTTGAGACGGTTGGCGAGAGCTTTAAACGTCAGTTGTGACCACTGAAGTTCCATTTGTCCATAGCATATTTCTTCTGGCGAAGATACTCAGCCACTTCAAGCTCTTTCGATGTCAATTTGCCTGTTTCAAGTCTGACCTTGAATATCTCCTCAAAACCTTCAACGAGCGCGTCGACGATTTCGCTCGTGGAGACAGTTCTTCCGGTTTCAGCGTCTATAGAAGTGATCTTGTTCTCCGCGATCTTTGCAACCTGCATGCACGTTTTTGCCCAAGGGACTCGCAGGAACGTAAACATTTTTTCCAAGTCGACCTTGGACAAGAGCGTGCCATGTTGCAGGACTACCCCTTTTCTGTGAGCTTGGGCGCTGCCTGAAATTTTCTTTTTGTTCACGGTCAGGTTGGGGCATGCTTTTACATCGCCCGGATTGAAATCGGCCTCTACGCCAAGGTTCTTAAGAGCTTCTGTTAATCCGGAGTATATTTTCGCATAGACCTCACCAATGTCGTCGGTCCCGAGATCCATTCTTTTGACGACTATGCTGTAGGTCAACTCGCCATCCGAATCATGGTAGACCGCGCCGCCACCCGTGATCCTTCTAACAACATCTACGCCGTGTTTTATGCAGTCTTCGACATGAACCTCCTTTTTTGCGTCTTGAAACCTGCCGATTGAAACGGCTGAAGGCTTCCAAGAGTAGAGCCTTACAGTGTTTGGCACGAGGTTTTCAATTCTGTTTTTCAGAATGCTCTCATCAACAGCCATGTTCATGAACGCGTCGTGAGTATCAGGTTTCAGGAGGCGCCAAATTTGCATTGCAACGACCTTGAGAGAGGAATTGGGTTTCTCTTAAGTGCTTTTTGATTGCGCCGCGCACTCCTGGGATTTCATAAGAAAGGGTGAGTCTGGAGACGAAGAAGCCCTTTTTTTGGCTTTTTTCGTGAAAGCCTAAATCCTTATATTCAAACTGATTTTTAGCTAGTGCTTGAATTCTAAGGTGCATTACCATGGAAGGAAAGACAGTAATCAGAATACCCGCAATGCCTTTCGCGTTGATGTTGGGTGCAATCAGCGCAGTCATCGGTCTCTTAGTTGGGGTAATCATGGCAATACTGTGGACTTCGATATTCTCATTCGTGAATTCGATTCCTGGCTACACGGGTCCGTCGCTGACTGGTTTCGGAATTTTCTTTGGCATAGGAGCAATCATAATGTATCCGATAATCATGTTCGTCTCTGGGCTAATACAAGGCTTGATAATAGCGGTGCTCTACAACTTTCTTGCTCCCCGAATCGGTGGAATCAAGGTCTATTTCCAAGAAGAAAGTCGCGTGCCAACCCCACAATAAACCTCCCTTTTTCTTTTATAGATCCTATGAGGGATACTGGAATAGGCCCTTTCGCGTTTGAACCAGGCTATTGGCTTTGGAGCGAAAAGATGAGGGGGGGTGACGGAAGATAGGTGACATTAGGGTTTCGATGCGTCGAGAGTTGCTGGACGCGATCTTTGAGGGTGCAAAACGGCTGTATCCAAAAGAATCGATTCTGTTACTAAGAGGAAGGAAAACCAAGAATATAATAGTAGTCACGGATCTTCTTGTTCCCCCGTTGGCCAGTTATGGCAGGGGATTTGCTCATATTCCGCTCCATATGATGCCCATGGATTTTTCGGTGGTGGGTACTGTACATTCTCATCCTTCTGGCAACTTTATGCCTTCAAGCACTGATCTGAATCATTTCTTCGGTAGGGTCCTCATGATCGTGGCGTTTCCATTTCTCAGTGAGAAGAACGTCGCGATCTATAACCACAACGGCGAGAGATTGATACTTGATGTGACAGATGCGTGATTCGAAAGCATAATAGAAGAAACACGTAAATTCCCTACGGGGTCTCTCATATTTCGGTAAAGGAATTTGCCCACAAGAGTGATAATGCTGGTCGATCTGGACTACTTCTTTGCTCAGTGTGAGGAGTTGAGAAACCCGTCGCTGAAAGAAAAACCAGTAGTCATCTGCGTGTTTTCTGGACGCAGCGAGGACAGTGGTGCTGTCAGCACAGCTAACTACGTCGCACGAAGATACGGTGTAAGGTCAGGGATGCCAATTTTCCTGGCCAAAAAGAGACTGGAGAACGTTGATGCCGCTTTTCTTCCCGTTGATGATCAGTTCTACGAAGAAGTATCTCAGAGAGTGATGAAGATTCTGAAAGGATTTGCTGACGAATTCGAGCAAGTAGGCATTGATGAAGCGTTTCTTGACGTCAGCAAAAGAACTCAAGCAGATTTCCGGAACGGTGAAGAACTAGCAGGGAAAATAAAGAGTGAACTGTTCAATCAGGAAAAACTCACCTGCTCGGTCGGAGTCGGACCCAACAAACTGATCGCGAAAATCGCGGCGGACGAAAAAAAGCCTGACGGGCTGACCGTGACAAGTCTTGACCAAGTTGTCAACTTTCTAGACCCGCTTCCCGTGAACCGTATGATAGGCGTAGGAACAAAAACGCTAGAGAAAATGAAAACTATTTCGATCAACACGATCGGCGACCTCGCGAAATACGATATACAAAGGCTGACTGCAGTTTTCGGGAAGACCCTTGGCGTCTACTTCCACAACGCTTCACTCGGAATAGACAATGAACCTGTCCAGGAAAAAGGTGAAACAGAGTCGATAAGCAGGATTGCAACTCTGAAACAGAACACGCGCGAGCTGAACGTCATAATGAACGACGCGATCGAACTGTGCAACGATCTGCACACGAAAGTCGTAAACGAAAAACTGACTTTCAAAACAGTGGGGATAATCGCTATCACCGCGGACATCAAAACTCACTCGAGGTCAAAAACGCTAGATTCGCCTTCAAACAGCTTAGAGTTGATGAAGAAGACCGTGCAAGAACTGTTTCAAAATTTCCTAGACGAAAGCGAAATTGACCTGAGACGAGTCGGGGTAAAACTCTCAAATCTCTCCACAGCTGAAAAGAATCAAGCTCAGATCACACGATTCTTTGAAGCAACATGAAGATAAAGATAATTGAACATGCTTCCAGCAAACTTTATTTTCCTTACGGGATTATTCCACTTGAACGCTAATGACAAATGAAAACAGCAAACACAGAAAGCTTCCGCCTGGTCAAAGACCGATCAAGAGTCTCTTGAGATGGGGTATCGACCATCCAGGCATTACCCGATCTAACCCGAAGATTGATGTAAAAACGTATTCTTTAGAAGTCGTTGGTGAGGTTGAGAACCCGGTAAAGCTCAATTGGAACTCGATACTTAGCCTGCCAAAAGTTCAATCTGTAAGCGACTTCCACTGTGTCGAAGGCTGGAGCGTCCTAAACTGCAAGTGGGAAGGGATAAGATTCAGCCAAATCATGAAACTGGTCACCCCAACAGAAACTGCAAAATTTGTCACTTTCGAGTGCGCTGATGGCTACACAACCTCATTTTCTTTAGAAGAGCTTTGTGGCGACGACATTCTATTGGCCTATGGACTCAACGAAAAACCTCTTGAGGAAGGCATTGGGTTTCCGTTGAGACTCGTAGTCCCAAACAAATACGGCTACAAGAGCGCCTTGTGGGTGACCAGAATAAGGTTCACAGCGAAAAAAGAGCTTGGATACTGGGAAAAACTCGGATACAGTGACACTGCCAACGTTTGGACCAATGATCGATACGCAAGATAGATAACTAGCTGAAATTTGTCCAACGTTGCTTCCTCACTCTATTCACAGAAAGGTTATTGTACTTTCAAGTGATAACTTGGCGACAATCAGTCAAAGGTGATTATGATGTCAGATCCGATTCAAGCGACGGCAAAGAAAATTCGCCGACTCGAAGTCCAGGGTGCAAGAAACGTTGCCATTGCAACCATAAAAGCAATTCAGATGCAGGCAGCCAGAACCGAAGCACCAAGCAAGAAGGACTTTCTAAGAGAACTCAGAAAAGCAAAGGACACGTTCTTCGCCTCAAGGCCAACTGAACCGCTCATGAGAAATGCTTTGAGACTCATAATAAACAAAGTTGAAAACGACGAAGAGAAGAACGTCAAAAAACTTGCAGAGATCGTTTCACAAGCTTCAGGACAGTTTCTCACACAGCTCGAAGAATCGAGCACGAAAATTGCTGAAATAGGGGCTCGCAGAATTCGACATAACTCTGTGATATTGACTCACTGTCACTCTTCAACCGTCACAAACATGTTGAAACGTGCAATACACGAAGGAAAAACGTTTGAGGTTATCTGCACCGAAACCAGGCCTATGTTTCAAGGGCAGAAGACAGCGAAAGAAATGCTAGAACTGGGAGTTAAAACCAGCTTTATCGTCGACTCCGCTGTCAGGTTCTTCATGAATAACGCCGATCTAATTCTAGTGGGAGCAGATGCCATTACTTCAGAGGGAAACGTGATTAACAAAATAGGAACCAGCGCTGTGGCCCTCGTTGCTCATGAAGCTCGAACACCGTTTTACGTGGTCTCTGAACTGTTGAAATATGATCCGGCAACGATGTATGGAGACTACGAGAAGATTGAGGAGAGAAGCCCCCATGAGATCTGGAAGGATGCGCCGAAAGAGTTGGTGGTCAGGAACCCAGCGTTCGACGTGACTCGAAGAGACTTCATCCATGGGATAATATGTGAAGAAGGAATAATCTCACCGCACTCGATCACTGAAGTGATGCATAGAAAGTATCCTTGGGTGTTCGAATAGGCGGCCTGTCAGGCGTTCGGCCAAGTCTCGAGCGCCACTTTCAATTCTTTGTGTTTTTCCGCGTAATCCTCCAGCGCAACTCCTTTCAACGCGGCATCTAGAGCTTGCCTCATCGCTCTGGCCCCTGACTCTGTTCCGTTCATGTGGCCGTGGATGCCTCCTCCCGCTTGGATGATAAAATCTTTGCCGAAAAACTTCACCAATGCCGGAACGAGCGCGGGGTACAGACCGCCGGAAGCCACAGGCATCACTTTTTTTATGCCGCCCATGGGCATCTTTAACGCTTCGCAGTTCTCAGCCACTTCCTCCTTTGTCTCAAACATTTTTCCGACGACGGTGCCAACGTGAAGCTGGTCGACGCCGACTATTCTTGCGACTTTGGATAACACACGCATCGAAATCCCATGTCTATGGCTCTTTGTGACTGCGGCGTGCCCAGCTCTATGGGCGTGAATGACGAGTTTGAAGTCTTGTTCCCTAAAGGTTTGAAGCGCGGAGAAACCGCAGGTGAGAATGTCAATCATAGCATATTCTCCCCCATTTTTCAGAACCAGCTCAGCTCTTCTCACCATTTCTTCAGTCTCTGCGGTGACGTTGATCATATAGACCTTTTTTTCACCTGTTTTCTCTTCTGCTTTGTCTCGTTTTTCAAGTGTTTGTACGAGGCGCTTTTCGAACGGATTGAACTTCTGGCTGCTCAGGTTCTCGTCATCCTTGACTATGTCACAACCGCCTACCCATGCTTGGTAGGCAACTTCAGCATGGTCTTTTGTTTTCAGACCAAGTTTCGGTTTGATTATCGTCCCCACGAGAGGGCGGTCATAGATTTTCAGCAGCTTACGAATTCCATTGACTCCATACTTTGGGCCTTTGAAGCTCTTCACAAGCCTGTCTGGAAAGAGAACATCGTCGAACCTTAGGTTTTTCAGCGTTCTGAGACCAAAAACGTTGCCTGAAATACTGCTCAGAACATTAGGCATGTTATTCGTCTCAAAGAGCTCGATTGGATATGCGATCTTTGCAACTTTACCTTTGATACCGTACACGTGGGCCGCCAACTTCTCCACGTAGGGCTTGGTGGTTGTGAGTTCAGTCCACGTTCCTATGGAACTCTCAGCGGCAACCGCACCTGCAGCTTCTTCCATGCTGACTCCGTCTGGCTCTATTGAGAAAGTGCAAAGAACCTCTGTCTCGTCAGGTGTGTACTTCAAATCAACAAAATCGATGTATTTCACTGTTAGCCACTCTCTACGCTGAATTTGTTTCAAGTTGCTTAAAGACTTTAATTCACGACGCATCTACTATGACGAGTGTGAATTCTGATGAAGCTCAAGGCTATACTTCTGCACATACAAGCAGGCGGAAGGAGTGTTGCGATACTCGACGACACGTCTGCAAGCTATCTCGGCGTTCACTCTTCGGATAGAGTAAGAGTGTCCTCCGGGAATGAGCACACTGTGGCGATCGTAAATGTTGCCGCGAATTTTCCTAAAGGATCCATTGGTCTTTATGATGAACCTGCGAAGAAGCTGCATATAGAAGGACGAGAAGACCTTGAAGTCGAATTGGTGACACTGCCCGAATCTCTCGGCTATATTCAGGCAAAGATAAACAACGGTCGGCTGCGGGATAATGAGGCAGACTCGATAATTAGAGATGTTGTTGAAGGTCACCTCAGTAACATTGAACTTGCAGCGTTCCTAACTGCTCTTCACATTCATGGGTTGAGCATGGAAGAGGCCGAGTCGCTGTCGAGGGCCATGGTGAAAACTGGGAGGACTCTGTCGCTGGGGAAAAAGCCAATACTGGATAAGCACAGCATTGGCGGTATTCCGGGAGACAAGACGTCAATCCTTGTCGTGCCGATTATTGCAGCAGCCGGTTTCACAATTCCGAAGAGCTCTTCGAGGGCTGTTACTTCTCCAGCTGGGACTGCGGATCGCGTTGAGTCATTGTGTCCTGTGAAACTCGACATTGACGAAATCCGAAAAGTTGTCGAGAAGACTAACGGCTGTTTGGTATGGGGTGGAGCCCTCGAGTTGGCGCCTGCAGACGATATTTTCATCCAAATTGAATATCCATTGGCCATAGACCCGATGCTTCTCCCTTCGATAATGAGCAAGAAAAAGGCCATAGGCGCCACGCACATCGTGCTTGACATACCGACTGGAAGAGGCGCAAAAATAAAGACAATTGGCGAGGCAGAGTCCTTGGCCGCAGATTTCATGGAGCTCGGCAAACGCTTAGGGATGACCATGCAGGTCGGAGTCACGTTTGGAGAACAACCGCTAGGCCACGCGGTCGGTCCAGCTTTGGAAGCACGGGAAGCTCTCTCGGCCATTATGGGTCACAGTCCCCCAGACTTGCGTGAGAAAGCAACGAACCTTGCGGGAATACTATTGGAATTGGTCGGGAAGAAAGATGGAAAACAAATGGCTGAAGATATCCTGAAAACGGGGAAAGCCGAAAAGAAACTCCGGGAAATAATCGAGGCGCAAGGTGGAAACCCGAAAGTTAAACCTGAAGACGTGCCAGTTGGAGACAAGACTTCTCAAGTGCAAGCAACCCAAGATGGTGAAGTGCTCTGGGTGAGCAACGAAGGCGTCGCCAAGATCGCAAAAGAAGCTGGGGCACCGAAAGACAAGGGCGCTGGACTACTACTGCATGCGAAGCTTGGAGACCACGTTAAGAAAGGCCAAGTCATCCTGGAGATATTCGCGGAGAGAAACAGTAAACTCAAATCCGCGGTTGAACTTGCCCAAAAGATGCAGCCCGTCGGCCTGAGCAGGAAGCCTGAGGACAGAATGCTGATGGAGCGAATACCAACACCAGTTGTGCACAAAAAGACTTTCATACTAGAACGATAAGCTTAGCCCACGTTACTCGGACGCGATTCTCCTTCCCTTTTCTGCCACGAGTTTTCCGTTCTTGAAGACTTTCTCTGCTAGGTTCACGCCATAATGATAGGACACATACTTGTGGTTTGGAGCGTCAAACATCACTATGTCTGCCTCTTTTCCTTCCTCTAAGCTTCCTATTTTACTCTCTCTTTCTACCGAGTGTGCTGCGTTAATCGTTGCCGCCACGAAGGCTTCCTCGGTGGTCATCCTCATTTGAAGAATCGCGATGGTCATCATCATCTGCATTGATTCGCACCAGTCAGCTGCACTCAGATCCGTTGCCAACGCAACCGGCAACCCTCTGCTTATGATGTCTCGCGCTTTTGCATAGGTTCCAAGATAACAAAACGGTGTTGTGGGCAGGAATGTTCCCATTATGCCTTTTTCCACTAGAGCTTCAATTTCTCCGGGAGGCGTGAAGATCAAGTGGTCGGCAGAAACAACTCCCAGTTCTGCGCCTAACCTTGCGCCTCCACTGTGGGCGAGCCAGTCGGCGTGAATTCTAGGTTTCATACCGTATTTCCTGCCGGCTTCAAGTATTCGTCTTGACTGTTCCACGTTGAAATATCCTTTTTCGCAGAACACGTCGCAATATTCAGCGAGTCTTCTCTTGGCCACAAGCGGTATCCATTCCTTTACTATTTCGTCAGTTAGCTCCTCAACTTTGTTTTCGTATTCAAAGGGGATGCCCTGTGCCATGAAGGTTGGAATCAAGTCGATTGGATGCGTCTCGTTCAGTTTGTTGATAATCTCCAACTGCCTGATTTCGCCTTTGGACGTCATTTCATACCCGCTCTTCGCCTCTATCGTCGTAGTGCCATGGATCAGCATCGTGTCAAGTATCTGGGTCGTTCGCTTGAGGAGTTCTTCTGTCGAAGCCTCCGCCGTTTTCCTGAGAGTCGTCGGCATTCCGCCTCCCTTGGCCTTGATTTCAAGGTACGGGACGCGCTTAACAGCCATCTGCTCAAGCTCCTCCTCTCTAGATCCGCCGAAAACCAAATGGACGTGCGGGTCGACAAGACCCGGAGTAACCAGTTTTCCATCCGCGTCTACTACTTCAAATCCCTTTTCAAGGTGCTCCACAACTTCTTTCGTGGTTCCGACAGACACTATTCTTCCGTCTTTAAAGGCCACTGCTCCATCATTGATTATGCCCAGATCACTCATCTGTTCCTTCGTTCGCGGTCTGTCACTGGTTCCCACTAGAGTTGCCAATTCGTTTGCGTGAACTATGACAAAATCAGCTTTCTTCACCAATTCCTCTTCCCTCTCGCTTTCTTGCTAGACGTCCAGATACTTCTTCCTTTCCCATTCATGCACGGCGACGCTAAAGTCTCTCCATTCTTCGTTCTTTAGTTCAAAGAATTTCTGGCAGAACTCGTGCCCCAGAGCCTCCTGCAAGCATTTGTCTCTAGAAAACTCGCACAGGGCTTCTCCAAGATTCGCAGGAAGCGTGGCTATTCCTTTCCGGGCTCTTTCTGTCTTTTCCATTGCATAGACATCTTCTTCGACAGGATCTGGAGGCATGGTTTTTCTTTTGATGCCATCTAGACCCGAGGCCAAGATTCCTGCAAACGCCGTGTAGAAATTGCATGAGCCATCGGTCGGCCTGTACTCTACCCTAGTTTTCATTTGCCTTCCAGGCGGAACCCTGATGAGTGTGGATCTGTTGTACCTTGCCCATGAAATGTAGACTGGTGCCTCCCATCCGGGAACGAGTCTCTTGTAAGAGTTGACAGACGGGTTGGTCACGGCTGCCAAGGCTTTGGCATGGGCTAAGACTCCCGCTATGAAACTCAGTCCCGTCTTGCTCAGGCCGTGGCTGCCGTTCGGATCGTTGAAGAGATTGTTGCGTTTCTTATCGTCTATGAGTGTGGAATGTGTGTGCAGTCCCGCTCCGTACTGGCCATGAAAAGGCTTCGGCATGAAGGATGCGATGAGTTGTTTTCGCGATGCCATCAGTTTGACTATGAACTTGACTAGGTAGAGTGTGTCCGCCATTCTCAGAGCATCTGGGCCTCCAACTTTCATTCCCCACTCCAATCCCAACTCCAATTCATACTTGCCAGGAGGCACTTCGTGATGATGCTTTTCAACAACTACGCCCATCTTTCGGAGATGTTCTACGATTTCAAGTCTCAAGTCGAGCCCAAGATCCGCTGGTGGAGTTGCCAGGTATCCCCCTTCGTCGAGTAGTTTGATTCCGCCGTTTTCGTCTTTTCTAAAGAGGAAGTATTCCATTTCGCTGGATGCATAGTAGCTCACAGAAGCGCCCAGGGTCTTCTTGGCGGCTCCCAAGATCTTCTTAAGAATAGATCTAGGAGCAGAGTCGATCAGTCTGTTCGAATCTGGTTCACATAGGTCACAGATTACTCTTGCAACCCGATGAGAGAAAAGATCAGGCGGCAACACCAAGAATGTGTCCTTGTCAGGCATCAGCTTCATATCACTCTTGCTGATGGGGAGAATTCCCACGGATGAACCGTCCACGTGGATGCCGCTTTCCGCAATTTCCGTGTAAAGTTCAGAGGGCACCCACAGAGAGTGCAGAACCCCGGAAATGTCTACAAACTGTAAAGCTATTTCCTTCACTTCTTCTTTCTGGATCGCGTTCGCGACTTCTGATTGGTCCATCCTGATCCCTTAGAGCAAATCACATCTTCTTTCTATATAACTTTCATTGGCGAATTCATCTCTCATCGAACAATTGGATGCCTTCATATGTAAATTACCGTGAACTGACTGATGTGTAGAAAAGTCCGAACTGCAGGGCGAGTTGAGCCCAGAAACGATGCATTGACATCAAAACCTATATTTGGAGAGATTAGGGACTCCTGAAGATACTGGGGACGTTGAAATGGGACTGGAAGTCAATGGTGTGCCAATTGAAGATACTTATTGTGAAACGTTCACGGCGCGAGTTGCTAGAATACTCGTGACTTCCGTGAATAGAAAATGGGCTCTCGAGGCAGCATTAGAAGCAAAAGGGTTAGGCAGATCAGCCACGATCCCTCCTTGCGAAGCTTCTATTGAGACCGAAGCCACGACTAAGGAAACTCCTGACGGCCGACCGGGCTTTTTCATTCAGTTTCTCGACAGAAAAGTTGAAGCGCTCAAAGAATGGTCGATCGTAAGGATCAGAAAGGGAATCGTGCCGTATCCTAAGACTAGCGTGTTTGACGCGCTGCCTAAGGAAATGGTTATCGACTATGTGGATGTGAAAGGAACGATGATTCAGCAGTTCGGAGATGGGTTTGAAGAGGAAACAGAGGTCTTCGGGAGGAGTGTTTTCAGGATTCCCAGGATGGACGGTTTCTTCCACGTTGAAAGAAGGTTCGGCATAGCGAAAGGCGTTACGGGCGGAATGTTCCTCATATTGTCGGAAACAGATGAAGCCGCGTTAGAAGCCGCGGAGCAGGCGCTTGAAGCGATAAAGACTGTTCCGTTCGTGCTCGGGAAATTTGCGTCTTCTGGCACCAAAGTAGGCGGCAGAACATACAAAGACGCCGTAGCCACGACTAACGATGCCTATTGCCCCTCTTTAGCGGGAAGGGATGGAAGCAAGATTCCTGAAGGAGTCAAGTGCGTCTATGAAGTCATAGTCAGCGGGCTACGGTCAGAGGATGTAAACGAAGCAATGAAAGTCGGCATAGAAAATGCCACGAAGGTTCAAGGTGTGACGCGGATAACTTCAGCTAACTATGGGGGAACCTTGGGAAAAGGAAAAATCCTCCTTCAAAGTCTCTTCGCTCAAGACTGAAGCGACACACATTTTCAACAAGGCAATTATCGTTCGAAAAAGACGTGCGACCATCGTAGCTCAGTTTAAATATGAGATTTGCGATTAGACGTAGCAAGAGGAAATCGTCCATGGGTTCTAAATCCCCAAGAGGCGAATTCGCTGCAAGAGCACTCGTTGAAAAAAGGCAGCGGTTTCGCTGGAGCATCAGATACTACAAGCGTCGAATGTTGAGGCTTGACGTCAAAGCAGACCCGCTCGAGGGAGCACCCATGGGTCGCGGTATCGTTCTTGAAAAGGTGGGCGTTGAGAGCAAGCAGCCCAACAGCGCTATCCGGAAATGTGTGAGAACACAACTCATCAAGAATGGTCGTCTTATCACGGCTTTCCTTCCAGGAGACGGTGCGTTGAACGTTGTTGACGAGCACGATGAGGTGCTGGTTGAAGGCATCGGCGGATCTCGTGGAAGAAGCATGGGCGACATTCCAGGTGTACGTTGGAAGGTCATCACTGTTAACGGTGTTTCTTTGAACGAACTCGTTTATGGACGCAAACAGAAACCAGCACGGTGAGCATTTTGAGTCAGAAGCAAGAAGAAAAGGATTCGAGGGAAATCAAGCTTTTTGGTAAATGGAGCTTCAAAGGCGTGGAAGTGAAGGATCCAGGGCTGCAACGGTATATTTCGCTTAGGCCAGTTGTAATTTCTCACAGCATGGGCAGACATGAACACAAACGTTTCCGCAAGGCGAACGTCAACATCGTTGAAAGAGTAGCCAACAATCTCATGCGTCCAGGCAAGAACGCTGGGAAAAAGGCCAAAGTTACAAACATAGTCAGAAACGCGTTAGAGATAGTCGGCCTGCGCACGGGAAAGAACCCTGTCGAAGTTCTAGTCAAAGCCGTGGAGAATTCTTCTCCATGTGAGGATACGACAAGGATCAGTTACGGTGGAATCGTTTACCACTTGTCCGTGGACGTTGCGCCACAAAGAAGAGTTGACCTCGCTTTGCGACACATCACCGACGGCGCAAGACAATCGTCAGTGAACAATCCACGTTCGATCGATGAATGCCTGGCAGAAGAACTGATAATGGCCGGCAATAATGACCAGAAAAGCTTCGCAGTTGCCAAACGCAACGAAATCGAAAGAGTCGCTCAGGCTTCACGATAAATCGTTTGTTTCTCTTTTCTATTTCAGATGGATTTCTACGACATCTCCATCTTCGAGTCTGAATGTTACTCCGACTTTTTGAGGACTAAAGACAAGGCGTTCGGACCAGACTCTGGCAAAGTAGAAATTGTCTTTGAAGTCACTGTGGATGCTTTTCGCAAGGTTGTATATCGATGAGCCTTTCTTGAGGATAAAGGGTTTCTTTGAGTATTCCCTCTCGTTTGGTTCTTTCGTGTAGACGCGTATTATTTCCAGCGCGTTGAACAGGTTCTCTCCGATCTTGTTCAGGCCGCCTCCTGTCAAGGCTGAGACGGGGACTATTGGGAGTCTGCTACCTAAGTAGGCTTGCAACAGTTTGAGGTTGCCGTCAGCTCCCTGGAGATCAATCTTGTTCGCGACTATAACCGTGGGTCTATAGACCATGGTTTCGAATATGGCCTCTTCTATCTCATTCAATGTCGCGTCGCCATAGATCTTCACAAAAGCGTCCGTGACGTTGTATCCTTTGAGGAGATCCTCAACATCCTTGAAAGTACAGTTGATGAGTCTTCCCAACACTATTACTCGCAAACCGATGCCCATGTATTTTCTTTCGATTTCGACTTTCGACGTCGGTTTGCTGGTTGATATTCGCGCCCTTCCCAATTCATCCAAGACTACGGACAATTGTTTTACTGGGTCTTGTGAAAGGTCTATCATAATTATGAGTCCATCGGCGTTTCTGGCTATGCCGAGAGTTTGAAGTCCCCATGCTTTGCCGTCTGCGGCTCCCTCCATTAGTGCGGGGGCCTCTATTATCTGAAATTGAAGGTCTTGATACGTCATTATTCCGGGAACTGGTCCTCTTGTAGCATATGGGCTGGCTGAGACTTCGACTTTCGCCCGCGTCAACGATGATAGAAGACTGCTCTTTCCAGCCTTTGTAAGGCTTATCAGAGCGACCTGTGCTGCTCCTTCCTTCTCTATAAAGATCTTCGGCCCGCCCTTGCCGGCTTTTTTCTTCTTTTTCTTCTCTTCGATTTCCTTTCGTAGGGCAGACATCTGTTTCTTCACTTGAGCACAGGTTTTTGCCGTGCCCTTGTGTTTTGGTACGAGGCTGAGAAATTCCTCCATTCGAAGGAGTCTTTCTCTCGGGTTGTGTGTAGCCTCGACTTCTGCCCATTTTTTTCTTGCATCAGGAGGCAAATTAGCCGGCATGACTTGAACGCGTCCAACATCTTATTCGAAAAGTAAACTTTTATATCTATTCCGATAGTGGTTGAACCTGCAACCATTTCGCAACATAAAAACTTAGAAGCAATAATTGACTCAATGAAATGGATTATTGGGAGGATGATCTCATGTCCACGAAAAAGGCAGATACTGCGAAAGTTCAAGTAGACTTAGAGAAATGCCTGCGAGTCTCCAAGAAAGTTCTGGACTTGCTACAGAAAAGGACCAAGAGTTCGGCTGAGGCATATTTTGCAGTTCGCCTTGTAGGAATTTTTCTCGAAGAAAAGCTCGGTTTCAAGATCACGCCCGCACAAGAGGACGAATTCAGAAAACTCTGGCGAAAAGACGCCGAGGCCCCGGGCAAGGGTTCCAAAGCCGAAGAGCACGCATAAACAAGACCGCGCGCGCGACAGTAAACATTGAGATTGATGTGATAGACTTGAAGGCTACGCCGAGTGGAAGTCCCCGAAGCGCGTGGGCTACGGAAACCAACGTGCCCAACGTACATTTACGCAACGATTTTGATCAGAGATATCTCCAGGAAAATTTCGCTTTGAAAGAATCAGATTGGAATGTGAAGAAAAAGCGAAACGAGGTTGGACTATTTTCGTCTTCTTCTCATGAAAAGGAAAACGGCGACTGCGACGATGACTATTATTGCCACTGCTCCTGCTATCAAGTATTCGATGGGTAATCCCGTTGGCAATGCCTCCAAGTGTGCGGTCAGCGTGTGGTTTGTGGACATCAACAAACTGTATGTCGTTGCTTGGCTAATATTCACTCCGTCAAGCTCCCAGTAATCCATTTGATAGCCCGAAGCAGGAGTAATCGTGACGGTTGCATTCCCTCCTTCGGCATAGCCTATGATCCCTACTGGAGGATCAGTAGTTCCGCCTTCGGCTGGTTGAATAGACAAAGTCAGGTAGTACGCGTGCGTGATAACCGTGTACGAGTATGTAGTCGATATGTTCGTATTGAGTGCCACATCTGTAGCGTTCACGTAGAATTGAACAGTGACGGGTGTTGCCTGACTGGCGAGTAGTGCCTGATATTTTGTTCCGCTCAGTGACGTCATCGGAATTCCTGTCCATGTGGAGCCGTCCGTGGAATAGTATACAATTGCCGTTTTGACGCCTGTAAGATCATCGGTGATCGTGGCTGTGACGTTAACGTTGTCAACAATTGTGGGATTAATGGGTGTCCTTTCGACGTTGCTTATGGTCGGTGGGGTGGTGTCGCCTCGTATTGGTGGTGCTGTTACGTTGCTTGGCATTTCAGCTATTAGTCTGAGGTTTATGAACCCATTGGGATAGTAGTTCTTTATCCATGAGGTCGTGTCATTGAAGACTTGGGCGATGTACATGCTCTGTAAGGCCTGATGATCCTCTGGTCTTATGTACTCTTGACCCTTCGGCGCCGTGAAATTCATCCCTTCCAAAGCCGGAATAATGTCATCTGCATCAGTATCTCCTGCTTGTTGAATTGCATACACGATCGCTTGACCAGCCGCAAAAGAGCTCTCAACGAACAGGTCAGGCACTGGGAGTGTAAAAGCGGTTTTGGTCGGCAGGGTGTTGTTGTCGTATCTGGCTTTCCATGTGTTAACTAGCCAATCGTTGACTGGATTGTTTGGCAACCCGTACGCGTATTTGGTCATTCCCGTGAAGTTGAGTGCAACACCGAGAAGCTGAAGACTGAACAGGTCGCCTATTCCTGAAGTCACGTTCATCTTATCATAGATCCCGAGATCCGACATTGCTGGAAACAGGTACATTGCACCAGCTCCAGACCACATGGGTATAAAACAGTCTGGATCGGCAGATATTATCCTCTGAAGATACGGAGCGAAATTCACTGTAGAAGGCGGAACATATTCAACGTGAACAATCTGTCCTCCCGCCTTTTCGATCGCATAAGACCATGTATTGACACCACTGTAGCCCCATGAATAGTCAGGAGCCAAGAATGCGAATGTCTTTCCTAAATACGCAACTGCAAAAGGACCGCCCGTCAAGGCATCTTGCCAAGTGCTGCTGGCAGTCCGGAACGTGTAATTGTTGAATCCTGTGCCCGTGATCGCTTCGTCGGCAGCAGGAGCTACCATGAACACAACGCCATATTCAGTAGCTACAGCTTGCACTGCACTTGCACTGGCGCTACTTGCACAGCCTTGCAGAAAGTCCACTCCGTCGTCTAGGATTAGTTTAGTGGCTTTGGCTACGCTCTGGGTTGGATTTGCAACGTCGTCTTCCACGAGGATTTGTATGTCCCTGCCCAGTACTTTGTTGGTCCCGGTCGTGGCGTATTCGATTCCAAGGTAGAGCCCGTTCACTTCCATTTCGCCATAAGTTGCGTAGGCTCCCGAGCGGTCTGTGACGACGCCTATCTTAATAGGTCCTGTCTGCGCGTTCGCAAGTTGGGGCACTTTTGGGAAAATCATCATTAAATTGAGCATGAGGAATAACGTTATGATGGCTTGAGTGTGTTTTGGCTTCATAGCTCCATCCTCACATGTTAGTTTTATATACGATCTACGTTTAAGATTTTACTTTATCGAGGTTTTAAGGATGATCGACCCAAGTCTTATTTTTCCAGCAATAATCGACGGTTTAGCCTTTGCCATGCTCTTGTTTCTGATTGCCTCGGGTTTTTCGATAATTTTTGGGCTTCTAGGTATTCTGAATTTTGCGCATGGAGCGTTTTTCATGCTGGGGGCCTACATGGGTGTGACGATCTTTCAGTTTTCGGGGAATTTCGTGTTGGCGCTGATAGGTGGGAGTCTGTTCGGTTTGGTTCTGGGCATGGTGGTTGAGTTCCTGACTCTTCGTCGCATACGAGGAAATCCTATCGCCCAAATAATGCTTACACTTGGTTACCTATTGATCTTTACTCAGATCGTTCTGATCATTTGGGGCAGGATTTCATACATCTTCTATCCGATGGGGTTAACCGGACCAACGATTGTGTTTGGTTACACACTCTCAGTCTATCGGGTTTTTCTGATAGTCTTCGGGCTCGTCGCAGCTCTTCTAACCTATGTCTTTCTCACGAGGACTAGGCTTGGCACGATAGTGCGAGCAGGGACAGAAGACTCAGAGATGGTTGAGGCTCTTGGAATTAACGTGAAAAGAATCTTTACGCTCGTGTTCGGTTTTGGAACCGCTCTGGCAACTCTGGGAGGCGTGGTTGCTGTGCCCTGGTTGGCTGCAAGTCCTGATATGGGAACGACTTGGCTGTTCATAAGTCTGGTCGTGACAGTTGTGGGAGGGCTGGGTAGTTTCAAGGGCGCTTTCTACGGCAGTCTTTTCATAGGAATTCTTCACACGCTTTCTGAATACTTCTTTCCGCAAGTCACGTTCGTCATAGATTTTTTGGCTATGACCGTTGTTCTACTTCTGAGGCCAGAAGGCTTCTTCGGGGAGAAGAAATAGCATGCGGTTCTTCAACAGAAATTCACTGAATGTGCTAACGAAAAAGAAGTTGATGCTTCTTTTCTTGTCAGCTCTGTTCATACTGCCGCTTGCATCGCCCTCGAGATTCTACATGGTCCTGTTCTCTGAAGTGCTTATCTGGGCTCTGCTTGCCTTGAGCTATGACCTTGCACTGGGCTACACAGGACTTGTGGGTTTCGGACATGCAGCGCTCTTCGGCGTTGGCGCTTACGCTGCGGCGCTGCTCCTCAGAATGGATTACTCCTTCTTCCTCGCCATCCCCGCGGCCATGCTCTTCGGAGGTCTCATCGGCGCCGTCTATGGAGTCTTCACTCGTCGAGTGGGTGGAATATACTATGCGCTGGTCACGTTGGCTTTTTCAGAGGTCATTTTTCTGGTGTTCAGCAAACTTGTGGATTTGTCGGGAGGCGAGACGGGCATATCTGTCCCGAGGCCTGATTTTCTCAGATCCGACGTGATACTCTACTTCGCTATCGCAGTTTCTGTTTTCGTTGTGATCGTGCTTCTCGTCACTGTTGTTAAAGACTTGAGAGGAGGTACCGGTCCGCGCAAGGCAAGAATAGTATACTTGGCGTTAGCAATCGCGTTTCTTGCAGTGCTATTTTTCATGATTCCTTCCAAACTGTCACTAATCACGGAGGGATCTATGAGAGACAGAACAACCACGATCTCGACGATGAACATCTACTATTTTCTGGCTTTGATCCCTCTGTTCTTATGCTACCTCGTCGCTAACAGAATAGTCAATTCTCCATTGGGACACATTTTCATAGCCATCAGAGAGAACGAAGAACGAACGAAAATGCTCGGGTACAACGTATTCAATTACAAAATACTGTCGTCAACCATTTCAGGAATCTTCGCGGGCTTGGCAGGTGCACTGTACGCGCCTTTTATCCTCAGCATAAACCCGTCTAGCGTTCTGGGATCCACGATCACGATAAACGTGCTGCTCTACAGCATACTTGGCGGTTTAGGAACGCTCATCGGACCCATGATCGGTGCAGGCATAATAACTATACTGGCAGACGAGTTGACAGGCGTCCCTTACATCGGTCAATATTGGATGCTCGTGCTCGGAGTGTTCTACCTGCTGGTTATACTCTTCTTGCCGTATGGAATCGTTAACACCTTGAGATTCAAAGGCACCTCATTCAGACAAACACTGAAGAAACTGGCTTCATCAATCAGACCATCGGGAAACAGGAAGACCGACAAATGACAGCTCAAAAGAACCTCATACTCGAGACACAAAACCTAGTGAAGAAATTCGGAGAATTCACAGCTGTCAACGATATCAGTCTAGGCATAGAGCCGAACATCTGTAAAGGGTTGATAGGGCCTAATGGTGCTGGCAAAACCACGTTCTTCAACTTGATCTCAGGAGTCTTCAAACCGACAAGTGGGAAGATATTCTTCAAAGGAGAAGACATTACGGGAATGCCGCCCTACAAATTCTCCAAGAAAGGCATAAGCAGGTCCTTCCAGGTTACGAACGTTTTCACCAGACTGCCCGTGATGGAGAACGTGAGGCTGGCGGTTCAATCCAGAGGCAAGGACAACCGCAACTTCTACTCTCACGTGGACAGCCTGAAACAATACAAACAGAAGACACTAGAAATCTTGGAAACCGTAGGGCTAAAACAGAAAGCGTACTATCCAGCCGATTTCATTCCACATGGAGACCAGAGAAAGCTCGAGATAGCCATCGCCCTAGCCACGGAGCCCGAGCTTCTCCTCTTGGACGAACCGACCGCAGGCGTTTCGGTGGAGGAAGTCCAGGATGTGGTCAACGTGATACAGAAGATAAGGGAGACGCATCGGATAACGATTCTAATCGTTGAGCACAAGATAGACGTGATTATGAACCTCTGCGACTCAGTCGCCGTGATGCACGAAGGCCAACTCATCGCGGAAGGAACTCCAGTCGAGATCACGAAGAATGATCTGGTGCAAACAGTCTACCTCGGAGGAGATTGAGCCTTGCCGCTACTGCAGGTTGAAGATATACACACGTATATCGGACCGTTTCACATACTTCAGGGCGTCACGTTCGAGGCTGAAGACGACAAGGCGACGATACTTCTGGGCAGAAACGGTGCCGGCAAGTCAACCACGCTCAGAAGCATCATGGGCATGGCGCCAGCCAGATCAGGCAAAATCCTCTTCAAAGATCAGGACATCACGAAGCTGCCTCCGTTCAAAATCGCAAGGATGGGCGTCGCATACGTCCCTTCGAGGAGAAGAATATTCAGTTACTTAACAGTTGACGAAAACATAAAGCTTGCATTCCGAGGCCAGAAATCCAGCTACGAAGACAGGCTCAGCTTCGTTCTCAACGTCTTCCCAGACTTGAAAGAGGCCATGAAAATGAAAGCGCGCCATCTCAGCGGCGGACAGCAGAAGATGCTCCTCGTGGCAAGAGCTTTGATCAATGAGAATGAACTCATACTCGTCGACGAACCAACGGAGGGGCTGAGCCCGCTTCTCGTCAAAAAGTTTACAGAAACCTTCGTCAAGTTGAAGGAGCATGTTCCCTTCATTTTGGTCGAACAGAACTTTAAACTTGCAAGCCAGGTCGGAGACGTCTGCTATATTCTTGACATGGGCAGAATCGTCTTTAAAGGTTCAATGCAGGAAGTAGCTCAGAGCAAGGAACTCCTCAAGCGACACTTAGGAGTCACAGTCTGAGCGCGCCCAGCATGAAATCACCATTGATTTTACACGCTCTCTTTCAGGTGCAAAATTTTTAATATGAAGATTGGATACTAATCTCGACGCTAACCAGGGAGAGAGCAACCTTTGCCACAAGTCGAAATCAACGGCGTAAAGATCAACTACATAGTTGAAGGAGACAGCCCCACGGCATTAGTCTTTATCCACGGGTTGGGCGAGTACCTTGAAAGCTGGAAGAACGAGATAGCCTTCTTCTCAAAGGATTACAGAGTTGTTGTCCTCGATTTAAGGGGACACGGCAAATCGGCGGTTCCTAAAAAAAGAATAGAAATAGGAGACTTCGCAGCAGACGTCAAAGGCCTGATCGATCATTTGGGAATCAGGAACGCGTATTTCTGCGGTCTCTCGATGGGAGCGCTAGTCGTACTAGAACTGTATAAGAAGCATCCGGAATATTTTGTCGGCATGATTCTTGTTGCGGCGAGGCATCAGTTTCCGCCCGCGCAGACTGGGGCTCTGGAGGGAATGAGTATGGGAATTCTGGGCGAAGAGGTAGCTACGTTTGCGCTCGCGGCTAATGCTCCCGAAGGCTTGAGGAATGAAGTGGCAAAAATGGTGGCTGCAACGAACAAGAGCGCCTATCTTCAATCGGCCGAAGCAACATCGATGCTCGACTACAGCGAAGTTCTTTCAAGCGTGAAAGTCCCAACTTTAATAGTCGTCGGAGACTTAGACATCGTCACACCCGTGGATTCAGCCCAGACAATCAACAAGGCAATAGCCGGCTCGGTCTTGAAGATCATGCATGGAGTTGGGCATCTTCCGAACAGGGAAAGGCCCGAGGAATTTAATAGTTTACTCAAGGGCTTTCTTGATACAGTAAAGAAAACAGGATAGATTTGGAAGTGGAATATTGGATCTCGAATTGAAGAATAAGATTGTCTTGGTGACCGGTGCAACCAGAGGAATAGGCAGAACCATCGCGCTTGAATTCGCGAAAGAAGGAGCCAACGTCGTCGTAAACGACATTACGGACGGAACGCCCGTCGCAGAGGAAATCAAACAGATGGGAAGAGAAGCTATCTTCCTCAAAGCAAACATTGCGAACATGCAGGAAGCAGAACGACTGGCTGACAAAGCGGTTGAAAAATTCGGAAGAATAGACGTCTGGATCAATAACGCAGGGATCACCCGAGACGCTTTGATTCACAAAATGACCGAGGAAAACTGGAACGACGTCATAAACGTCAATCTTAAAGGGACTTTCAACTGCTGCAAAGCGGCGGCAAAATACATGATGGAACAAAAATACGGCAGAATAATCAGCGTCTCATCAGTCGTCGGCCAGAGAGGTAACATTGGACAAGCGAACTATTCAGCATCCAAAGCCGGCATAATAGGACTGACTAAAACTCTTGCGCTCGAATTCGCACGGTATGGCGATATAACGGTCAACGCTGTTGCCCCAGGGTTCGTGAACACCGAGATGATGCACACTATTCCAGAAAAAGTCATGCAGAGAATAGTCGAGTCGATTCCTTTTCATCGATTAGCCGAGCCCGACGAAGTCGCGCATCTCATAGTATATTTGGCTTCGGATAAGGCGAAGTACATTACAGGACAGATCGTTGGCATTAATGGAGGATATTATACCTAGCAGGAGGCTGTGAAAAATGGCAAGATACGCGAAAATCTTGAGCACTGGTATGTACCTTCCCCAAAAACGAGAAACGAACGAAGAGACAGGAAAGAGAATTGGGTTCGACGACTTGGACGGGTGGCTTCGACCCAGAACGGGAATAACTCTGAGACACTTGTCTGCACTCAACGAGAGCACATCCGACATGGCTGCCGAAGCTTCAAAACAGGCTCTAGCAAACGCTCACCTGAAACCCGAAGACCTTGACTTGCTTATTCTCGCAACCGACACCCCCGACTTCGTCAGTCCACCAACCTCAGCACTGATACAACACAAAGTGGGAGCCAAGAATGCCGGATGCTTCGACGTCAACGCAGCCTGCAGCGACGTGCCAATAGCGCTCTCGATAGCATCGAATCAGATAATGACAGATCCCTCAATCAAGTATGCGGTTGTAACAGGGTCATACGGCATGACCAAATGGCTCAACTGGAACGACAAGTGGCTGGCTCCCATCTTCAGCGACGGTGCCGGAGCTGTCATACTGTCTGCATCTGATGAACCGGGATTCATAACCTCGAAGACCATAGCTGACGGTAGCTACTGGGACTGCTACGGAATCTACGTTGGAACGGCATATCCGATAACGCTTCAGATGGTGCAGGAAAATAAGCATCACCTCAGATTCCATGAAAGCGGCCATCGCTACCCCGCAGACGTGAACTTAGCTCGCTGGCCCCAGCTGATCAAGGACACGACAGAGAAAGCCGGGTTTAAGTTAGAAGACTTGGACATGGTTCTGATGACGCAGGTGAACCTGAACACGATAAAGGACGTGATGAATATCCTGAAGTTGCCGCTGACTAAGACTCACTGGATCATGGACAAGTACGGATACAATGGATCTGCTTGTGTGATATTCGCTCTGCGGGACGCCCTGGAACAGAAGAAGATCAAGAAAGGGGACCTTCTCTGCATATGTGCTTCAGGCGTCGGTTACGTCATGTCCGCCGTCATATTTAGGTGGATCTAGAAACGAACCCGCCCAAAAGAAGCCGAATGTCTAACCGAAACATGATTCCGACGCAGGGCTTCTGGATCAACAACTGGATAGCTAGACAAGCAGAGATAAACCCCAACCAGCTCGTACTCGTCGACGAAAAAAGCGACAGAAGACTCACCTACAAGACATTTAACGAGAGCGTCGACAGAGTCTCAGCCTTCTTGAGAGACAAATCGAACATAACCAAAGGCGACAGAGTCTGTGTTATCTCGCGGAACAGAATAGAAATGCTCCAACTCCTGTTCGCCTCAGCAAAACTCGGCGCCATATTCGTACCCATCAACACTAGATACTCCACGAGAGAAATCAAAGAATACGTCAAGCTCATTCGACCTAGAGTTTTGGTCTATGAAGAAGACTTCGCCGACAAAGTCAAAGAACCAAAGAAAGACTTCGCAATCGAGAGTTACTTTGAACTGGGAAGTCGCGACGTTGCCACGTCAAAGAGCCTCTGGAGGGCGGAGAGATATTTAAAGAAACTGGATAAACCCGTTTCAGTGGATCTGGAAGATCCTGTGATGATTCTGCAGACCGGCGGCACGACAGGTACTCCCAAGGGTTCGATCGTGACGTACAGGATGATTTTCTGGAACGCCGTGAATACGATTCGAGATCTTATAGTGCCCGGCGAGGTCACGGTTACTTCGGTTCCGCTCTTCCACATCGGCGGCTACACCTACACGTTACCGCTGCTGATCTGGGGTGGCACGAACATTCTCATGAACAAGTGGAACCCGGAAAGACTCATCAACTGGATCGAAACAGAAAGAGTGACGTTCCAGTTCCTCGTTCCCGCTCAACTCAAGATGCTGGTTGAGACTCCGGGCTTCAAGACGGCAGATTTCACGTCGCTTCGATGGTTCACGACGGGCGGAGCAGCTTTGACCAGAGACATCGTTGATGCTCTGTTGAAGAAGAGTGTCATCATGAAGCAAGGTTACGGTCTCACCGAGGTCGGTCCGGGCGTCTTTGCTTTGGATCCGAGGGATGCGCTGAGGAAATTGGGTTCCATCGGAAAGCCGAACCTACTCGTTGATGTGAGAGTCGTAAATGAGAAGGGAGAAGACGCTGCCGTCAACGAACCTGGAGAACTTCTGATAAGATCGCCTTCTCTGTTCGGCGGTTACTGGCGAAACTCTGAGGAAACGAGGAAAGCGGTTCACGGTGGCTGGCTGCACACAGGTGACGTTGTGAGAGTGGATGAGGAAGGCTTCTTTTTCATCGTGGGCAGAGAAAAGCGAGTTATTAGGAGCGGGAGCGAAAGCATCTATCCTGAAGAGATTGAGAAACTTTTGTGCCTGCATCCGAAAATAGTCGAGGCATTTGTTGTAGGGGTTCCGGACAGGAAGTGGGGTGAGGTTCCTAAAGCTTTCATAGTGACTAGGACTGCCGAGACCCTGGACAAAGAGGAAGTCGTCAGATACTGCCTGAAAGGACTGGCCAAGTACAAGGTTCCTAAGGAGATAACATTCGTCGAATCCATACCGAAAAGCGCCGCAGGCAAGGTCCTGAAGGATGAGTTGATGAGAAAGCATGAGAGCAGATAGAATCAATGGAGGAGGCTAATCTCGAATGCCCTACGCTCAGGTGAATGGCTGCAAGATCTACTATGAACTGCACGGAAAAGGCGACACCGTCGTTCTTCTAAATGGAATATTAGCTAGCACTCAGAGCTGGGCGAACCAGGTTTCATTCTTCGCCAAGAAATTCCAAGTCCTGCTCATGGATTTTAGGGGTCAGGCAAAATCTGAGAAACCCACCATCAGGTATCCGATGACGCTGCATGCGGATGACGTCAGAGCGTTGTTGGACTCTTTGAAGTTCAAGAGAGCACATTTTGTGGGTGTGTCTTTTGGGGCTGAAGTCGCCTTGATCTTTGCTGCGCGGTATCCGGAGATGGTGAAGTCGCTGGTAGCTGCTTGTGCAGTTAGCCATGTCGATTCTGTTGTTCGATCTGTGGCTGAGAGATGGCTTGTAGCTGCAAGATTGAGGAGCGGGAAATATCTTTTCCAGACAGTCTATCCCGACCTGTTCTCAGACCGGTTCATAAGGGAAAACCGTGATTTCATCAACAGCACTGCACCCTTCTATGATACGACCGTTGATGTCGACGCTTTCATCGAACTGTTGCGAGGGTTCCTACAGCTTAACGTTACATCAGATCTGCCCAAGATAAAGGCGCCAACGCTCGTGATAGCCGCAGAGAATGACAGAATAAAGTCGAGAAGATATGCAGAAATAATCCACAAGGGTATCGCTGGATCAAAGCTCCATGAAGTGAAGGATTCGGGGCACACCGTAATCTGGGAGAAACCGGAAGAATTCAACAAGCTCGTATGTGACTTCATCGTGAGCAATTCCTAGAAGATAATAAGTACAGTTCGCACGCGCGAATGCTACAGCCTCATGTCAGCTCTAAATACCCGACGAATTTTTCACAAATCTTATTAGTTTACTCAACATATCCGAATTGGGTCTTAAAATGACGAAAAAAGTGGTACATCTTATCTCGATTGCTTTTCTGCTTTTTGCCATGAGTGTCGGTTTGGTCTACTCTCAATATCCTTGGCCTACGTTCCACCATGATAATCTGCGTACAGGCTACACTTCGAGTCCGGGACCTAACATGAACCTGACTCTCTGGACCTACAACACAGCCCACGATCTGTACGGGCCTAGCCCGTCGGTTGTCGATGGCGTTCTTTACATAAGCGGTGGGTATGGCACTTCTGTGTATGCTATAAATGCTACGACTGGAGCTGGAATATGGAACTACACTGTGGCAACGTGGATAGTTTCTTCTCCAGCTGTGGCTGACGGTATGGTTTACTTTGGTGGGTTTGACAAGAATGTCACTGCCATCAACGCAACGACTGGAGCTTTCATCTGGAATTTCACGACCCCAGGATGGATTGCAGCTTCTTCTCCAGCCATCGAGGCGGGCGTCGTGTACATTGGTGGCGGTTACGGGAACGCTTTCTATGCTTTGAATGCCACGGACGGCTCTCAGATCTGGAATTACACGCTCTCGAACAATGTGCACTCTTCTCCGGCACTTTCCGGAGGCATGGTCTACTTCGGCTCGTTTGACAACAACGTATACGCACTAGACACGGCAACCGGAGCCAAAGTCTGGAACTATTCGACGGCAGGCGATGTCTTCTCTTCGCCAGCGATTGCTAACGGGTTCGTTTACATAGGCTCGTATGACGGCAACTTGTATGCTCTGAACGCAACGACTGGAGCGAAGATATGGAATTACACGACAGGAAACTGGGTCGCTTCGTCGCCTGGAGTTGCGAACGGCGTCGTTTACGTGGGCTCATACGATAACAACGTCTATGCCTTCGACGCGTCAACAGGAGCGAAGCTCTGGAACTATACGACTGGAGGCGCAATATCATCTTCTCCGGCGATATCAAGCAGCGGGTTCGTTTACATAGGCTCGGGTGACAACAAGACTTATGCTTTCAACGCGCAAACAGGAACGGTCGTATGGACTTACAAGACCAACGGCGACGTGTTCTCTTCTCCAACTGTTGCCGACGGCGTTGTGTACGCTCCTTCCCGCGATGGCAATATATACGCGATAGTGGGCACCCGGCAGACTTTCGATGCTGCTTGGCAAACACAGACATATCCAGTGACCGTCCTCAGCGACTCCGCGCTATCAGATTTCCAGTTCACACAGCAGAACATGCAAGTGAGCATCAACGCAACAGGCCCGAAAGGCATACCCAGCTTCTGCAACTTCACGATCCCAAAGAACTTGCTTACAGGACCCTGGACTGCCAAGGTAGACGGGGAAAGCGTTACCCCAACTGTGGTTGAGGATAATACATACACTTTTGTGTACGTGCCATACACCCACACAGGCACTCAAGTCATAACGATTGAAGGTTCGTGGGTTATCCCAGAGTTCCAAACAGCGGTCTTCGTGTCTACGATCTTGACTGCAACTCTCATTATTGCTCTCGCAACAAGAACACAGAGAAGCAAACGAAAGACAGGGAAAGCCTTCTAGACCACAACAACCAAAACGTGCCCTGGCAACTCAATACGCGGATAGTCGTCCAAAAAAAGACGTCGTGTATGGAAACCGTAATAAGAACGCTGAGACGCCATCTTACTTATGGAAGAGACACACCGATCCAAGCCAACTGCACAACTTGTGGTGCTTATGCTAATCTTTGCCACAACCCTGCCTTTCTTTTCCGCCGCTCTGGCAAATACAGCGGAGGTTCCACCTCCTGAAGGAGATGGCCCCTACAAAACTGGCTGGATCGACGCTGTAGTCCCCAAGACTGGCGGCGGAACACTTCCAATAGCTGTCTATTATCCCTCAATAACTTCAGGCAAAGATACCAATCCTAATTCCACAGGTGCCCCATATCCTGCGCTGTTCTTCAGCCCTGGTTTCCAAACAACACTTGACAACTACAGGACCATTGCTGCAACGATAACGAGTTGGGGCTTTGTATTCACACTGGTCGGATCCACTCCCGGAGTCTGGGACACTGAAAGAATTTCAGACTTGAACGATACTCTCAACTGGCTTGAGGAGCAGAATCAAAACTCTTCGTGCGCACTGAGCCAACTGGTAGACGAATCCAAATTTGGAGTAATAGGCCATTCGTTGGGCGGCGCCGCAGCGATCGCATTGTCTCTTTCTGACCCCCGAGTAAAGGTGCTAGTACCTATAGCGGCGTACATTTATTATCCGATAACCTTAGTGTCAACTGAATCCTCAGTGAATATCTATATCCCCACCTACTCGATGGCTGGATCTGATGATACAATAAGCCCGCCAAATTCTATGGGATACCCATTCTACAACAATGGGAACGCGCCGAAGTTCTGCATAACTTTGGTAGAAGAAAATCATTTTACCATCGTCAATACATGCGCCAGTTACATAGTCTCATTCTTGGAAGTGTATCTCAGGGGGAATCAAGAATATGCAAGGTACGTTTACGGTATAGACGCACAGCAAGAAGTCCTGAGCGGCAAAATAGGTCTAAAATACGACCTGAAGAAAACCGTGAATTACAACGCTGTTCACAACGGAGCTACCTACAATGTGAGTGTCTACTCTGACTCGACGTTCTTGACTTTCCTGTACAATGAAACAATGCACAAAATGGATTTCACGCTGACGGGGGCTCCATATACAACAGGGTCAGCAAACGTATCGATTCCAATCGAACTGGTTGGACAATACAGCATAACGGTCCACGTTGATGACCAAGTTTATCCCAATGTACTGACAAGTGATCCCGAATACTACTATGTCTATTTGGCGTACAATCACAGCGCTGTGCGCCGTCTCAGTATAGAATTCATCGACGTAACGCCACCACTAGTGTCAATAGTATCGCCGACTGCAGATTTTCTATCGAACTGTTCAAATTTTACTGTCGCGTGGCAAGGAGAAGATGAAGCATCAGGGCTAGATCACTTCGAAGTCAGGATGGACGAAGAAGCATGGATCTATGTTGGCAACTCTTCGAGTTTTACTTTCAAAGGGCTCACTGATGGAGATCACGTGGCCTACATTGAAGCTTTTGATGAGGCTGGGAACAACGGGACACTCTACGTTGGCTTTATGGTTGATACGACTCCTCCCTCAATATCTGCTATCTTGCCTGCTTCTGGCTCTGTTCTCGATTCCGCAAACGTAACGACTAGCTGGGACGCTTCAGATGCTGGTTCGGGCATCGAACATTATGAAGCCAGACTGGATGAAGGTCAATGGATGAATCTGGGACTCAGCACTTCCCAATTTTTCGTCGGCTTGAGTGACGGAAATCATACGGTGAGCATAAGGGCTGTCGACAAAGCAGGAAACCCCTCTGAAACCCAAATAGTCTTCACTGTGCAGACAAGCTCACAGGGTATTCTGCCGTTGACCCAGTGGCTGCTGGTCGCAGCTGCAGGCGGAATCATTGCATCTTTGTGTGTTGTAATCGAATTGAGACGAAGGAAAAACAGATCTCCATAGAGTGGCCGCGCGAGAAGAACATTCCCCAACTGAGGCACGCGATCAGCATGTTAAACATCTTTGGAGAAAGTGCTCGCTAGAAGAAAGTTCCATAATACTTTACTACTTGCGGACGTAATATTGGGTCGTAGGTCGATATAGTATGAAGAAAATTAGGGAGAAAGGTGTTAGCATTGCTTCTATCATTATCTTGTGTGCTATACTCATCATTGCTCCTCAACTACAACTTGCGCTCGCGCCTGCTGCTACGGACTGGCCAATGTTTCGCTATGACCTAGGTCGTACCGGTTTCAATCCGAACCCTGGACCGACAAAGAGTTTGACAAAATGGTCTTTCACGACAGCGGGCACTTTGACATCTTCACCAGCAGTCGTCGATGGCGTGCTCTATGTAGGGTCCAGCGATCGCAACATCTACGCTTTAAACGCCTCAACAGGAGAGAAAATATGGAACTACACGACCAACGACGTCGTATACTCTTCCCCAGCAGTAGCTGATGGCATGGTCTTCGTAGGCTCAAACGACACAAGAGTCTATGCATTAGATGCAAACACAGGAACACAGATCTGGAACTACACAACTTTCTGGGGCGTATGGTCATCTCCTGCGGTAGCTGGCGGAGTTGTCTACGTCGGCGGAATGGACGGCTTCATGTACGCGCTCGACGAGATTACAGGCGCTTTGAAGTGGTTCAATTGGCTTAACGTCTCAATGAGTTCATCCCCAGCGGTCGTAGGCGACACCGTATACATCGGCGGGTTGGCACTTGACTACAGTGGAAATGTGACTGCCATGTACGCAAGCAACGGAACGATCAAATGGGTCTACCCACTAATCTACGGTCCTTACTTCTCGTCTCCTGCAGTTGTTGACGACACGCTCTACATAGGAACCACAGGATTCACCGTTTTGGCTCTCAACGCGACTACGGGGGCGTACAAATGGAGTGCCTTCACAGGCAGTCTCGTGAACACTTCCCCCGCAGTTGCCAACGGCATCGTGTACGCAGGCTCGGCTGACAAGAAAATTTATGCTTTCAATGCAACAACTGGAACAAAAATCTGGGATTACACAACAGGAGGCGCAGTCTATTGCTCACCTGCGGTAGCAGGTAACGGGCTGGTCTATGCTGGTTCAGACGACCTCACACTGTATGCACTGGATGCATTAACAGGACAGAAGATTTGGCAATACGTCACTGGAGGATGGTTGCACGGGAGCGTAGTAGTTGCTGACGGCTATGTGTATCTGGGAGGACTTGACGCAAAAGTTCGCGCCATCGGTGCACCGGCTAAGGTAGGCGACGTGAACGGCGACGGCGTGGTGGACATCTTTGACGCCATATTACTGGCAAACGCATTCGGCTCAACTCCTGCTAGTCCAAACTGGAACGCGAACGCAGATATGAACTCAGACAGAATCGTTGACATCTTTGACGCCATATTACTGGCAAACAACTTCGGGAAGTAGTAACGTAGCTTGATACCTCTCTTTCTCTTTTTTTTGTTACGTGACACTAATCCGTGATAATCGCGGTGACCAATTTCTTACAGGTAGAGCTCGCGGAGAAGTAAGTTCAGGAGATGAGGGCGCCATTGAAGTGCGAATAGGCGCCTAGGTTCGAGAACCCCACGGAGATGCAAAAATCCTAAACTGCTGAGAATAGAGAGCATTCCGACGTCGGAGCGGGACGGAGAAGATTCTTCCCATTTGAATTCTAAACGCCAAACGAACGTTCAGCCTAACATGATAAACTTAAAATAACTGAATGAACAGTTGTGTTAACGAAATCACTAAAATTTAGAGGAAATTATAGAAAATAGGAGGAGAAGAAATGAGCAAAGTCGGAAAGCCACACTTAAACCTCGTCATCATGGGCCACGTCGACCACGGAAAATCAACAACCACAGGACACTTACTGTACCTAGCAGGAGCAGTAGACGAAAGAACGATCAAACAGTTCGAGGAAGAAGCCAAGGCGGCAGGAAAAGAAAGCTTCAAATTTGCATGGGTCCTCGACAACCTCAAAGAAGAACGAGAACGCGGAGTGACAATCGACCTCCGATTCCTTAAGTTCGAAACCAAGAAGTTCTATTTCACGGTCATTGATGCACCCGGACACAGAGACTTCGTTAAAAACATGATCACGGGCGCCAGCCAAGCCGATGGTGCAATTCTGTTCTGCTCGTCCAGAAGAGGAGAATTCGAAGCAGGGATCGGACCAGGCGGTCAAACAAGAGAACACGCATTCCTCGCATTCACCCTGGGCGTACGCCAACTCATTGTTGCCGTCAACAAGATGGACGACATCTCCGTCAATTATAGTCAAGAACGTTACAACGAAATCAAGAACGAAGTCAGCAGAATGCTTAAAATGGTAGGCTTCAAGATCGAGAAAATACCGTTCGTGCCGACATCAGGCTGGACAGGCGATAACCTTGTCAAGAAAAGCGACAAAATGCCATGGTACAAAGGACCAACGCTCATCGAAGCCTTGGACACGTTCGAAGTCCCATCAAAACCAACCAATAAACCCTTACGAGTACCAATCCAAGATGTCTACAGCATCACAGGAGTAGGCACAGTGCCAGTCGGCAGAGTCGAAACCGGCATGATCAAAGAAAACGACATCGTAATCTTCATGCCCTCAAACAAACAAGGCGAAGTCAAATCACTCGAAATGCACCATGAAAGAATTCCCAAGGCAGAGCCCGGTGACAACATAGGCTTCAACATCAGAGGCGTCGCCAAAACCGACATCCACCGAGGAGACGTATGCGGACACGTCTCGAACCCACCGACCGTCGCCAAAGAATTCATCGGACAGATAATCGTGATCTACCACCCGACAGCTGTCGCAGCCGGATATACGCCAGTGCTGCATTTCCACACCGGGCAGATCGCATGCAAGCTAACCGAACTCATAAGAAAAATCGACCCGCGCACAGGACAAGTCGTTGAAGAGAAACCGACCTTCCTGAAGACTGGAGACGCAGCCGTCGTGAGAATGGAACCGTTACACCCGATCGCGGTTGAAACCTTCTCGGAATTCGAGGAACTCGGACGCTTCGCAGTCAGAGACATGGGCACAACAGTGGCGGCAGGCATCATCAAGGAAATCACGAAGAAAGGACCATAAGCTCCTTTTTCCATCCTTTTTATAGTAACAAACATTTTATTTTTGGTCAGTCTATTTCTGAATCTTCAAACTGAAAAGCGCGCGCACAGATGATTGAGATAACAACACGGCTCAACGTCGGGCTATTATGAGGTAATGAAACTGGCCAGTTTCTTTTTGCTTTTCCACTTTGAAACCTGCGTCCTCAATCAAACCTATTGCGCGTTCTTCGCTAAACCTAATGCTCAAAGGCGGACCAAAATCCATTGACTCCTTCTTCCAATCTAAATCGACTAGCCGTCCTTTAGGCTTGAGCATCTTCATCGCGTTCGCCAAGACTCGGGCTGGATCCCTAAAATCGTGAAGTACGATGCCAAAGAATACTATGTCGGCACATGCATCGCACAAGACGATGTCTTCAGCAGTTCCCACCCTTGTTTCTATGTTCAATAGATTCTTCGTGAACGCCTTCTTCCTTAGCGAAGCGATGGCTTCCTCATCAGAGTCCAAGGCGAAGACTTTTCCCATTTTCCCTACTATTTTCGCAGCTGGAATAGAGAAGAAGCCGTCGCCACAACCAACATCAATAAAAGTGAAGCCAAGATTCAAACCAATTGTTGCGAGTATACTGTCTGGATTCTGCCATTTCCGCCTCTCAACCTCGTTTCCGTAGAATCTGTGATAAGACAAACTTGCCAGCTCGCAAAGTTGCTGAGACACTTAACTGGGTCGCGTATAACTGCCTTTCCTAATGTGCATCGCATCCGTATTGAGACGAATTTTGCTTTTGAGCTCAGAAATAATAATAAGCAATTGCGGAGATTAGCATTGGTATAGAAGGAGAATACACGTCATGGGAATCAGACCAAGAGTCGGAGACAAAGCCAAAGGCTTCAGCCTACTTGATCAGAACAGCAAGGAATTCAAACTCTCAAAGTTTAGAAGCAAGAGAGTTCTACTCTCATTCCATCCATTAGCCTGGACTTCCGTTTGCGCGGAACAGATGAAATCCTTAGAGAAAAACAAGAAGGCTTTCGATTCGCTGAATACGATTGCCGTTGGCGTAAGCACAGACACGATGCCTTCGAAGAAGGCTTGGGCAGAAAATCTCGGCATCAAGAACACACAACTTCTTTCAGACTTCTGGCCCCACGGGAAAGTAGTAAGAGCATACGGGCTGTTCAGGAAAGACGACGGCATATCAGAACGGGCAAACGTGATCATCGATGAGAAAGGAACAGTGGCTTTCATCAAAGTCTATCCTATCGGTAAACTCCCGGACATAGATGAAATCCTGGACGCACTGAGGAAGATGCCCAAGATCAAATAGACACAATCCTTCCAAGCTTGTGATCCCGGGTTCAAATCCCGGCGACCGCACCAAACACTTGCAGTTCCATCCTTCTCGAAGTTGTTTGAAGAATTGATGTGCGAAAATTGCGTTAATAGTTGTTTTAAGTGGTTTTCAAAGGTCTTTGAAAGATTGAAGCCTAATTCACGCGACTTTTCAACCAATTCTTGATCAACATATAGAACAAGGTTGTGTTTGTTTGACAAGTGCCTTTGCACCCGGGCAGGGGCGAGGGGAAGTTCTGTGTTATAAGTCTGGTGTTTGAGCGAGCGTTATCTCGGTTAATATTTATTCTGTCTTCACAACAATGAAATAGAAAGTAAGATGATACCTAGAGCGGCCTTGATCAAACAAACGACAGTTAGCTAGGGAAAGTTGGAACCATGGCATTGAAAGTTGAAGACCTGATGGTGAAGAACTTAATTACCATTGAATCCGATTCAAGTGTCAAACAGGCTGCTGAGAGCATGAACAAGTATGAGATAGGTTGTCTGATCGTCTGCAAGAAGGGCGATGCAGTGGGCATAGTCACCGAAAGAGACCTTCTGAAGAGGGTTGTTGCCAAGGCTAAGGATGTGAAGACAACCAGAGTTGAGGAGATTATGTCTAGTCCGTTGACAACTGTGAAACCTGCAACCGAAGTCGAAGAAGCAGTAAAACTCATGTTTCAGACTAAGATCAAGAAGCTACCTGTCATCGACGACAGAAAGCACCCCATAGGATTGGTTACTTCTACTGATATCGCGCGGTTTCAACCTTACCTGATGAAGATAGTAAAACAACTTAACGCGCGCACCCATCTGCTCACAGAAACTGAGAGACAATCCATCAAAAATTATCTGGAGAAAGGTGAGGAGAGCGATGACTTCGAAACGTTAGTAAATCGATGTCGAAAAATGCAAACATTGCGCGAAGACCTAGATTTGATCAAACGGTTTCTAGCAAAAACAAACCTTGAAATATAGACTTTACCCCAAAAGGGCGTAGCGAGCGCTCTTTGAGCTCAACGAAGCCAATCTTTTTGTGACCTCTTAGCTCTTTGCAACCTATCTTGAACGATATCATTGCTCAACCACTATACTCATTCGTCAAATCAAAGGAACGCAACTAGTTTTCTAAATTTCGCGCGCGCTACCCGGGCGGATGCGAGGGGTGGTTCATTGTTATAAATTTGGTGATTGCATGTAAAATTTTATCGAGTTCCCATTGTATCTGAGGATGGAGTTCTCTTCAACCAAGAGACTATTTTGTCCGCCAATTGACTCCTGACGTTCGTGAATGAATGGTCTGTGTCAAAGATTTCAATCTGCAGTTGCTTGGCACTATACCTCTGCAATGCCCTGAATAGAGGCAATATGTGATTCTCTAGGTCCGCTTCTTGGTCACGGCATGCACCGATTATTAGAATATCCTTGTTCGACAGTATCTTAGCATGCTTCACCAAATCGTATCTATCTACATTCGCACGTAGCTCAGCAAAAAGCTCTCTAGCCTTTGGGGCTCTGAAATTTGAATCTGATAGGTCTTGGTCTACCTTCTTTTCAAGCTCTTGCATGAATTCATCACTCGCTCTTCCCAGTACACTTAGATTGCCCCCAGCAAGGTCGACCACTCTTTTCACTGAGACATCACTCAATGAACCCAACAGAGCCATGCCGCCACCATAACTGTACCCAATGAGAGCAATGCGTGACAAGTCAACATTGAACTCTTTGACAACAAAACTGGATTTGACGTAGTGAACAGCCGAAACTACATCTTCCAAGGAATTTGCATCTTTGAATAGTCCTTCGCTTCCCCAAGAGCCACGGTAATTAAAGGCAAGAGCATTAAACCCTACCTTCATCAATCTCTGACCAAGTCCAAGCACGTCTGTGTTGTTTCCGGGAAAACCATGACAAAGAATAACCGTTGGCAATGGCCTGACTCCGGAGGCTTGATAGAAGACTGCGTGGATATTCGCACCTTTACTCTTAAATGTCACCGTAACCGGCTTTTTCATATGCCATCAAACAACTATCTATATCAGAATGATTCTTAAAGACTTGTAGCGTGCGTTACCAAGCCATGTTAGTTGGCAAAGTCTTGTCCCTCGATCTAGTTCCCACAAGTTCATAATCTTTTGAAAAATTCCTATAATAAAAAACATATAAGAAAAAATGAAAAGAAAAAATCGACGTCCCATCGCTGTCAGTGAAATTATGTTATGTGTTTTCTTTTTAGAACCAGCGCTGCAAGTAGTGTTGTCACGAATAGCATTGGTAGAAGTGCGATTGTTGGAAACTCTGGAATTACTACAGGGTAGTCAAAGGTGTATCCTTGGTTTATGCTGTTGATCGAGTTTCCTACATTGCCCTGAGCGAATATCGCGTATGTTACGTTTGTATTGACTGGAAATTCCGGTATGATTGCATTCCAAATGTCATCTTCAAGATTAGTCATGCTGATGACACTCAGCCACGTTGCACTGCTGTTAGTACAGGTGCAGTTCAGGATCACATGCTCCAACGGGAAGTAATGAGTGACCGTGGCATTTACTATGACCATGTCGGTGAACGTTACCTTATCCTTGGGCGGAGTCTGAGAAACCTTACACACACTCACAAACATGAACGGATATCGATCCTTAACATTGTATGGTAGAGGAATAATGAAGGGGTTGTCTCCGATTCCATCGCCTCCAGTAATGTTCTGATATTCACCGCTGTACAAGTCTGGGCTGACGTAGCCGCTCCAGTAGTTACCCCCTGAAGGATAGCCATTATCCCATTGCAAGATAGCTCCTTCACCTCTTGCATGTTCATTGTTATTGATGAAGCGGTTGTGATAGACTTTAAGCCCCGTGTGGTTTCCCCCAGTCACACAGACACCGCAACCGTTGTTGCTGAACGTGTTGTTAAAGACACTGATGCTAGGATACTCACTGCTGAGAGGCCAAATACCCCATGAACAATCATCTATCAGGTTGTCTTTGATAGTCACGTTCTCGTAGCCATACACGACCAAACCATAACCGCAATGTTGTATCGTATTTCCAGAGATGAGGGCATCGTTAACTGACCCGAAATTAACACCGTCGCGGGCGCGTGCAATTGAGCTGACTTTGTTGTTGGTAAACGTGAAGTTCTTGGGTCCGTCTGTATATCCGTTGAATATCGCTCTGTAATTGCCAGCGAGTGTGCAGTTGTCGATAGTAAGCCAAGTGTCAGCATCAAGATGTATACCATCACCACAGTTTATGAAGTTAAGATTCCTCACTGTCACGTTGTTTCGATAACCAATATAGATTCCGCTATAACGATTGACATGTTGTACGGCATAACCTGCCCCATCGAGAATAATGTTGTCTCGAAGAATGTTAATGGCTTCGTACCCAGCGTCTGTTGTGATGTTGTCAGTCAACGTGTAAGTAATATTATCAACGCTGGTGATCAGCGTTGTTGAAGGAGTAACGCTGCCATCGGGATTTATTGTTAATGGAGGAGAGTCTGCTGCTTCAACTCTCTGGAGCTGGTTCACAGAAGCAACCATTCCAACTAGAAGAAAAGCCAAAACAAAAATGCTAAGTTGAATCTTAGTCAATAGATCATCACCTTTCAACTGTATGATCTGTGACGGGCATTATAGTTATATGATTTACGAGAGCAATTGACGTGCTCTTCGAGCACACGACGCGCGCTATGACTTATTGATTATTTTCCTTTATCCTTGTCTGGGTTTGGCGATTATTTCGAGGATTTTGAAATCTAGGAATTTCCTTGGATAAGCTGATTTTGCCACTATGGCTGTGTCTGCTCCGCTTCCTGTTCCTGCGATGGCTATGACTTCCTTGTCAACTGGGATTAGTCCAGCGTCAGCCGCCATCAAAATTATTTCGGCGCATACTTTCATTCCCTGAGAGAACCTGTATAGCGTTTGGGCTACGATTTCGTTGAAGGTTTTTCCACCGAATTTTTCCGTGAAAGCAGAACCCACGTCGTCACCAAACGCATGTGTTCCAGTGAAAACCTTAATCTTCTTAGCAAGCAGTTTCTCTCTTTCCTCTCTAGTCATTGCCCAGCCTTCGCTCTTGTAGCTTTCATTTATTGTCACTGCGACGAGGTTGAATTTTGCTGGATTGAAAATTTGGGCAGCTTTAACAGCTGTCTTGCCATGAGTAGAGGCTACGACAATGTCCTTTATGCCTAACTCTACAGCTCTTTCATAAGCAGTCTTAATGGTTTCTTCCATATTAGCTGGACCAGTCTTCTCAAAATAAACCGTATTCTTCTTCACAATTATTCACGCTCCCATACAGCATTCTATCATATCAACCACATTTAAAAACTAGCGCGCGCGCTTTTTTGGTTTGGTTTGGGGTAAAGTTTTATCCACACACACACACCACTAACTTGGGGAATCACTACCCCGATGCCAATAACCTCATTTCCAGAGATATGTCGCAGTACTACTACTACACTAGTGCTACATATCTTTGGAAATCAGTACATAGGCACGGGGAAAACATAAGGGAAAGCGCGTGCTATTGGCTGCCCGACATCAAAACACACATCAAGATAGTTGCGCTATTCTGAGGCTCGTTATTCTCGTTGTAGAGTGAAACTGTAATTCTCACAACCGTGTCTTGCGACGTTCCCAGATTCACTACACTAATAGGTACAATACTTGTGTTCCCTGGATATATTACCGGCGAATAAACGCTGTTAGGTGCCGTTTGGCCACCGAATGTTCCCGCGCTTGTTGCTGGATTTGTAGTGATTTTAAGAATGAACCCTCCTGGATACGCGCCCGTGTTTGTAACTGGTATTAGCATATTGTCGCTATGTGCTCCTGGAATTCTTGAAATGCTCATTCCGCTTTCCCAGCTGCCACTAGAAGAAATCGTGAAGTTTACAACTTGGTTCAGAATATCTGTTTCACGTGTCAAGTTTTGGTTCAGTTTTGATATCTGTTGCTGAAGGTTTCTTATAGTATTGTCTCTGTCATTAACCATTGGTATGTAATATGCAAATGGTACAACTAAACAGACGAGAAGAATAAAACTGATTGTGCCCCAGAATGCTCGTCTGAGACCGACATTTTTCTTGGTGGGCTTGTTTTCATTCATATTTGACCCTGCGATGTAGCATGAGAAGTAAGTAGATTTAACATTTACGGGGTAGGTCGACAGTGGGATTCATAACGGAAAAACGGAATAGAGCGCGCGTGGAGGGAAAACATAGGGAATGTAACTCTTCATTTTCACTTATCTCTCCAACTGCACTTCATATCGTTTCAGGTCCACGCTTTTAACTGGCAATTGGCCTCGCTAGTTAGCTGGACTTGATGGAACATGCCTTCACCAAACACTTGCCCCAAATGTGGTTCCAACATGAATGAAGATAAGCATCTTGAAGCCCTAGGATGCCATGTCGAATTGGTTCCCGCTGAAGGCTTTCTTGGCGACAAGATTCTGGTTTCTTATTGTGAGAAATGTGGTTATGTCGAGCTTTATCACTTAAAAAAAAGAACGTGGTAGGAGCAACTCAAGTATCTAGCGTCAGCATCAGTTCTGAGGCATCCTTCGGCTGGACACAGTGGTATGCCAAAGCATACTTGAGAAACGAGTAGCCAAACTCCTCTTTTTCTTTTTTCGCATGCGTCGCAGCGTGGGCTAATATACATCTTTCAAGAAGGATTAAACAGCGTTGACCGGGAAGTCTCTCAGATGCGTATTGTGAAAGAATCTGGTAATCACTTGAGACGGAAAGTTCAGATTGCCCAGCTCATGTTTATCGTGTGCGTTGTTGCACTGGCGATTTTGGTCGTGATTTCGATTCCAAAAATGCCTCTCTATTTCAACGCGGGCGCTTATGAAGGAGCACGAGCGTTGAGCATGGTTTTTCCTGCAGGAGGCATGTTTTATTTTCTGAGAATGTATCGAAGTTACAGGCTTGGCGTTGAAGGGGAAGAAAAGGTTACTTCACTTCTTCAGCGTTCGCTTAATGATTACTACTTTTTAGTCAACAATGTGGTGTATTCTGACGGTGGGAAGAAGCGTGACATTGACCACGTTCTATTGGGACCCAATGCCGTATTCGCGATAGAAACCAAGAACTGGACGCGCCTCTATTACGATCCAACCGATCAAGCCAAACGAAATGCCCAACGAGTTCAGAAGGCTATTGTGGACTCAAAAGTTCTTGGCGACAGAACGCTTTGGGTTCAAGGCGTTGTGGTTTTCTTGAATTTCCTTGGAGTGCCAGATTTGAGTACTGAAAGTGTTAAGGCCTCAGGTTTCAACGATTTGGTTGGTTTCATCAAGGGCTATGGATGGGAAAGGTTCTCTCTGCAAGAACTGGAGGCAATGGGAAAGATTCTGTCAAAGGCCACGATCTGACAATACACGTTACGAGTAGCCAAGCCCCTCTTTTTCTTTTTTCATTTTCACTTACCTTGTCCTAGAACTCTTTTTCACATGATAAAGAAACACATGCAATCCACATTAGGGTAAACAGTTCTTGCCCTTAGAACTTTGTTTCACAAATCTTATCTAGCAATTACGTCTATGTAGGTTGGGGAAAGGGATTGTTGAAGAGAATATTTTCTGTATTTCTGTTTATTCTGCTGGTAACAGGCATGTTGACACTGGCATTTCACATTCAACCAGTTCGGGCACAAGGAACCATTTACATCAGGGCTGATGGAAGCATAGACCCGCCGACAGCACCGATTTCAACTGTTGATTATATCACCTACACTTTTATTGGCAACATTAACGATGCGATTGTGATTGAGAGGGATAACATTGTAATTGACGGCGCAGGGTACACTATGCAAGGCACAGGAAGTGGAAATGGAATAACACTTTCAGGAAGAAGCAACGTAACAATTAAAAACACGGAAATCACCACGTTCTACTATGGCATTTATCTCGAATATTCTTCTGACAACAGCATAGTTGGAAACAACATAACGCGCAACGGTATGGGTATCGAGCTTTACCCTTCTTGTTCTAATAACATTATTTCTGGAAACGACATAGCAAACAACGGGTATGGTATGGCGGTTATCGGTTCTTCAGACAACAAGATTTCTGGTAACAACATCACAGAAAACAGTGCGGGGTATGCCATCTTTCTTCGCTCTTATTCTGCCCCTTGTTATAACAACATCGTTTCTGGAAACAACATAACAAACAACGGACCGATCTTGCTTGACAGTACTTCAGGCAACAGCATTTCTGGAAACAACATAACAAACAACGGGATTGGCCTTCGGCTTTGGTCTTCTTCAGGCAACACTATTTCTGGAAATACGTTCATCAATAATGGTCTTCTTGTTAGTTATTCTTATCAGAACTCTGTTGAAAACAATACTGTGAATGGTAGTCCTCTCGTCTATCTTGAAGGTGTGTCAAACTACACCGTAGATGATGCTGGACAAGTGATACTTGTCAATTGCGAGAACATAAGGGTTGAAGGTCTTAACCTCTCCAGGACAGCTGTTGGCGTACAACTATTGGAAACAAACAACAGCATCATTTCTGGAAACGACATAACAAACAACGGGGATGGCATCGATCTTTACCGTTCTTCAAGTAACAGCATTTCTGGAAACAACATAACAGCAAACAACAATTTTGGCATCTATCTTGACTATTCTTCAAGTAACAGTATTTCTGGAAACAACATAACAAACAACGGGGGTAGCATCTTGCTTTCCTCTTCTTCAAGTAACAGCATTTTCCACAACAATTTCATCAGCAACGCTCAGCAAGTGTATTCCCTCATCTCAGTGAACGTTTGGGACGATGGCTATCCTTCTGCCGGTAATTACTGGAGCGACTATACTGGCGTAGACCTCTACGGTGGTCCATTTCAGAACATAACTGGGAGTGACGGAATAGGCGATACACCATATATCATTGATACAGACAATAGAGACCAATATCCACTTATGACGCCATATATAGGAGTCCACGACACTGCAGTCACCAATGTTATGCCCTCTAAAACCGTTGTCGGTCAGGGCTACAGCATGAACATAACCGCCACAGCAACAAATCAAGGCGACTGCACTGAAACCTTCAATGTCACCTTATATACGAACACAACTTTTGTCGCATTACGGACAATCACTTTAGAAAGCGGCGCATCCACAATCATTACTTTCACTTGGAATACAAGTGGTTTTGATTATGGCAACTGCACAATAACCGCTTATGCAGAACCAGTTCTAAACGAGACAGACCTCTCAGATAACACATTGTCAACTCGGATCGTCATAACAATACCAGGAGATCTGAACGGCGACTTCACCGTTGACATCTACGACGCCATCCTGTTGGCGGGAGCTTACAACTCTGTACCAGCGAGCCCAAACTGGAAAGCTAACGCAGACATAAACAGCGACAACATCGTCGACATCTACGACGCCATAATCCTGGCAAGCCGCTTCGGCCGTGTGGGTATCCCTCCTTTTCCTTAATTAATATCCATTGTTCAAGGAAAAGGTTCATAACACGTGACGGCTTGTGGTGTTTTCTTTTAATCATCCCGCACGTGGAGACAGAATTTCCATCTCCCGCACAATCCCCTTTTTTCATTTTCGCTTGGCTCTCCGATTCCGCTTAATGTCCTTTCGGGTTCACATTTTTAACGGTCGAGACGGTTCGTTCATTGCATGGGCTTGACGAAACGTGCTATCTCGACAAGAGAGACCTGCGAGCCGCGCAGGCATTGAAGACGTGTTGTGTTCCAAGACTAGACTGAAGATTCTGAAGATTCTTCTGTGTTCACAGTTGACACCTTCGGATATTGCTGAAAGAATCCGTGTGTGTTATGCGAATGCGGCCAAGCATCTCGAGACTCTGGAAGCTGAAGGTTTGATTGAGCATGTCAGGTTTGGCAAACGAACCCGATACTATAAATTCAATGAAACCTCTCCCAAGGCAATAGCAGTACGCAACTTGATTGAGATTTTTGAGACGTGAAGAATGTGAGTGTGGTTGGGGGTAAAGTTTAGCGCGCTAAGGTTTAATCATCCCGCAAGTGGAGACAAAAACGTCATCTCCCGCACAACCCCCTCTTTTTCTCTTTGTTTAGCAGCGCGCGCTAATCAAGGAGCTTTACCAAGGTGCAAAAAACATCCACGTATCTTTTTCCCTTCTTGGTTGTTTTGTAAACAGTTTTTTTCGAGTCTTTGGAGACTTCCAGCAGCTCAGGTCGTACTAGCATACGAATATACTTGCCGACTTGTGCAGAAGACAATCCCACTCTGTACATCAACTCAGTCTTGTAGACCCCTTTATCCGCATGCAGTAAGATCGCCGATAATATAGCGAGTTTATCCCTTCTCTTCACCTTGGCTCGTGACGAAAAATACTCGCCTGACACCTAGACAAGCCTCGATTTCAACCCTAAAGCATGCGTTTCATAAATGTGTGACTATCGGATTGTAGCGCGCGCAATCTTGTAAGCGTATTTTGCCACTAAAGGAATGATTCCTAATAGCGCACCGCCAAATCTGTCTTCAATTATGGGATAAAGAGGTCTCAAATTGGCTGAACTCCACAATATGTAAAAGTCAAAATCATTTGAGGGCGGCGGCGCAGTCCTGAACCACGGTTTTAACGGAATTTCGAGCGAATGAGTGGTAGGAATGCTAATCTCGACACGGCTATGTTCTGTCCAAGACCCTCTCGTTGTCAATCCTTGTTCAGCGAGGCCCGCCAGGTGAGGAGTCGCATAGTAGAGGTTGTCCGCTACTCCATAGGCTATCAGGTAGACAATCGCGAACATTTCTGGAACGTAGCTGATTAGCTTGCGAAGCTTTTTCCTGCGTCTTTTCTGCAAGTCTCTCAGCCTAAACTGTAATTTCACCCGTAGCTATTTAATTCTATACAATAGAACAGAAGCGCTCGCGTCGGAAGCGCGCGGCTTGGGTTGGGGTAAAGTTTTATCCACACACATCACTAACTTAGGGAATCACTACCCCGATGCCAATAACCTCATTTCCAGAGATATGTCGCAGTAGTAGTACTACCATCGCTACATATCTTTGGAAATCGGTACCTTGGCACGCGAAAAACATAGGGGAAAGCGCGCGCGTTAGCGAGAATTACTTTGGAGATGATGCGGGCGCATCTTTAAGACCAGCCATAGCGACGAAACAATTCCACCCAGTATTATGAATCCGAGAATCGCAGCGTGAATGACTGGGCGCTGATAAGAGAGATAATCAGGAAAATAAGATGATACCCCATCAACACCGTACCATCCGCTGCCCCATGTCCCTTCTGTCACCATGATTGTTCCTACATCCCATGCGAACGCACCCGAAGTCACTTCGGTGCCGACACCTTTCTCTTTCAAAGAATTCAGATTTAGGGTTATTCGAATGGTTCTGTCTTTCTGGTCCAGCACCAGTGACCCGGGAAAATCTTTGCCCGCATAATCTACTTTCCACGGTCCCCTGTATTGACTGTGACCCAGCATCGGGGGGCTCCAGCCGCTTCCGTTAAGTTCAACCCTTACAAGGTAGTTGAAATCGAATATGTAGGTTGTATCTGTCTCGGCGCTCGGTGTTGTTTGGTTGGGCAAATCTCCATTAACCTTAATTGTTAGTGTCAGGTTTGCTTCGTTTCTCTCCATTGTCGCCTCCACAATATACAGGATTGGCGGGTATGACATCTTGCCTATTTCTTGTTTAACAGTAACTGCTCCAGTGAAAGGTATAGGCATCAGGTCATTCATGATTTCCACAATCGCTACAGTCAAAATCAATACTAACAACACGGTGAGGGAGTGTTTAATCACTTTTACGTCTACCAGATGCATATTCAGTTCTTTCTTCTCCCTCGTTTTTCGTTCTAACGCGAGCGCTACCGTTCCTTCTTTCAGTAGTGCTCGCTATCTTTTGCCGCCGCAGTGAGGGCACTTGTCAAGGGTCTCGTCGAAGACGTTATTGCAGTAGCGACATCTGATCTTGACAATGACCTGGCTTTCTTTTACTACTTCCTTCGTCACTACTTGCTGATCTGGAGCAACCGCAGTAGCTCCGACTCGACTCTTCAGTTCTTCGACCAAAACGATTGTATCTTGATGGACAGATTTTGTTTTTTTATCCCATATCAACGCATTCGCGACGCCGTCCTTGGCCTTATACACCGGGTAAAACCACTTTAACGAAGCTACGGTTTGAGTCTGTCTGTCTTCAAGTCTCAACTCTATCGCTCTTTTGCCTATGATGCCTGATTTGTATTCCATCGAAACGTATGAAGGTCTTCGGGGAGAACCTTTTGAAGGAGCAGGGGCTTCCCTAACAATCTTCAGATTGCCTCCCACTAATTCTGCCAAAGTCTTATAGATCAAACTGAATGCTTCATCGACCTTTCTATTGACCTGAAAAGTGGCATCTACAGAAGGACACAAACTTCTCCGTACTCCTAAATCAATTTACTTGTAGAATCAGTATATATCTTTTGAGCGCGCGCTCTCTTTCTTGCTATTCCTCTAGACTGGCTCCTCTGTTTTTCTGCACGGCTTCCCGAGCAATATCTCTGTAACGCGAAATACATTCTGGCTTCACTCGGGTGAAGATGTCTTGGAATTTCTCGAAGTCTGCAAGACGATAGTAAACAGGTTTTGTTTCTAATTCACTTATCCTTTGCGCATAGAAAACATTCTCGTAAGGAACAACAAGAACTAAGATTGTGTCGTTCCAGAATTCCTTGATTCTATCAATCAGTTCGGGGGCGATTTTTGGTTTATCGGAATTGCGCATTTTTACTTCGACAAGCATCAAGTCATTTTTTTGTTCATCATATACGAGCAAATCTGGGGAAGACCGAATTCTCCGAACCGTCTTAGAACCTCTCGCATTCTTGCCAAGTTTGCTCTTGATGCTTGAGATGGCCTGTTCGTAGCCATAGGGATGAACTGAGTAGCCAGACTGCTCCAGCATGAACTTTACTATGTCCCTGTGTTCATCGCCTTTCCGCATGTGGTCGTAGAAAACATCGTCATGTGTGCGAGACTCGCTCAAATCCGTCTTTCACCTATAATTGTAATGTAGGGTTGGTTTGGCTTTAACTCTTCTCATAGCGCGCGCTAGTTGTGTGACCTCATGTCTGTTGAGCATTTCGAGCAAATCGTGCGGTTTTCGAAAGGATTAGACGTCGTCAAAAAGGCTTTCCTGCATTTGCTGCATATGTAGACAATTCTGTTGGGATGTTTTTGAGTTTCGGCATGATAGTTCTGCAGGTCCTTTCCTTTCAACTTCAGAAAATAATCGTGCTTGAGCTTCTCCCGCATATACTCGAAGGTTATTTCCTTTTCGAACGGGGCGAATGCGCGATACGCCAATTCGAGATCCATTCGTATCTTTTCAGTCTCTTCTGCGGTTAGTCTTGAGCTATACTCCAAAACCAAGGCATCAAAGAAGACTTCCACTGACGTATTTTTCATCCTGAGCATTCTATATGCCACATCGAAAATCATTTCGTCGGGAGCCTTTTCGTAAACAACAGTCGCAAGTTTGTAAAGGGGATTTCCTTCGGCAGATTGAAGAGCCTCCATGACCAAATGCTTCTGCTTGAGCAGAAAACCAATCAATAAGATGCCGTTTGCCGTCAATTTATACACGGGATATGTCAGAAATGGGCCTCTCTCAGAATGTTTCTCCGCGACTTTTTCAAGATATGACGGCCTCAGATGTTCAATCATATCATAGACTGTCGAAGAAGAAATGGAAAGCCTTTTGATGACTTGCATAGGACTGAGCTCTTTTCCATCATAGAAATTCCCCAGCATTCTAAGGAGATTTTGAACGCTTCTTTTGTCTTGTTTCCTTGCAAAGATTGCGGCAACAGCTTCAATCATTTCTGCATTGACTTTGACAGGAATCTTGATCTTGGATTGTTTCGTTTTGCATACCTCTATTTCGATATTTTCGAAATTTTCGTTTGTATCGTTATAATCATCGGCGATGATACCTATGAACATTACGGTGATCAAAAAATGAGCGCCGACGAAAGGCCAGCAACAAGGGCATTCAAAGACCGGTTCAACAACGTCAAATCAGTGTGGCAAGAAAAGCAGAGAGGACCTTATGATCGAGATTTGACTGAGTGGCGAATCGAGATGGGGCTGTGCCATAGAACCGCCAAAGAATATTGGGATGCTGGAGAAACTCTAGGCATCATACGAATTGTCTTTGAGAAAAAGCAGAAAAACTGGGAGTTTTGTGGGCCAGCCGACGAAGAAAACGGTGCAAGGGTTGAACAAACGCGGAAAGACGATTCAGAAAAGAAGCAGAGACTTTCAGCGAAGGCGAAGGATTTCTTTGAACGGATGGAAATAAGAGAAAAAATGGAGGCTGGGCCCTGCAGGCACAGCTGCGACATGGATTCGAACACTGACTGCAGATCTTGTATCAAGCTCAGAAGTTTGAAGGATAAGGGCTTTTTGGGAAATCGGGAGGAATGATAAGTGGACAATATTACAAGATACGAGTTTCACAAGATCTTCGACAGAGTCACCGATTCGGTTGACCTCGGAGGTTGTCTTGGTGCGCTCGCCATCGAAAACAAGCTCAAGGAAGCACGAGACTGGTCAAGAACCAAGAGCAAGATTAGCAAAACAAAGGCTCGCAGGGTCAAGTTTGGCGGAAGAGCCGAATGGTTGGACACCCTGATCGAGCATGACTTTGCAGGGAGAGCCATATTTGAGGCAAGCAGAAACTCGCATGGGCTGATTGCGCTAACATTAAAGTATGGGAAGAAGAAGGCGCGAGAAAGGATTCTGGCACAGAAGCGAGCAGAACTCAGGTCAAGAGGAGCCTTCGCGATTGTTCCCCGAAGAGCGTCGAGGGTACCCAAATACAGGCGTATCCCGACATATCGAAGACGGTTCAGGAGGGAACGATTTTGAAAATATACGCGACGGCCAGATTCATGAACAAAATGTTCTTGCTCCACTTCCAGTCCATGGATATTCCAAAAGCACCGACCGCTGGCATCTCTGCCCGCATACCGCACACGACCGAGTTTGCAATATTCCTCGATTACGACAACATCGTTGACGAACAGCTCACAGACGAGCTGATTTATCTTCAAGAGCTGTTCCGCCTTGGCGACTTCCATGTCCTCTACTCAAATGCGTTCGGGAGACACGCAATATGCGTCGACAGACTGCCGCTGAAAGAAGCCCTAGACGTTGTCTACACCTCTAGATGCGATCAGGTTTTCGCCAGAGGCGTAAGGATTAACGAGTACAGAACGTGGATCCTGCGGGTGCTTGAAAAAGGTGACCGAGACAAGCCAAGATACTTTTACAGTATCAAGTCACCGTATAACGGGCTGCGTTTGCAGAGTCAAGCGCATGCCCTTTTCTTGAAACACTACTGCGGAGCAAAAATTCGGCTGACGAATCCCGACGGAAATGACATTTTGGAAGTCCAAGGTTACAAAACGAGCAACAAAATCAATACAAAGGATGTCACTCCGACGAAAAACCGACGAGGAAAGAGTCGCAAATACACGTTCCGGCCGACATCATAGTCATGCATGACAATGAAAAAATCGAGCGGAGGTGAAGACAACGAAGTGTAAGAATTTGGGCGAAGACGATTATTGCGAAAAAGCAAGGAAAACCTACGACTACGACGGTGCAGTAGTTCAATGCGGATTGGGCTGCCCGTACGATGGAGATGCTCAAAAGTGCCTTGATACATTAAAATCGTACCGCAAAGGCGGCGTCTCATGGAATAAATTCGCAACCGCCAAGACGAAGGAACAGCAAGCCGAGCTGAGAAAAATCGCAAATAGCGCGTAGCAGCACAGGTAGAAAAAGCCTAAGAAAAGGGATGAAGGCGCGAGCGCGCGCGCTAAGTTGACCTAATCTCCTGTTTTTTTTCCTTAATGATTTCTGAGCCTCCACGCACGCAGTCGGACTAATGACTTTCCTCCTGTTCTGATTTCTTGGCGTTCCTTACCGCGAGCTTGACTTCTTTGTCCTCTTGCCTCCGTCTTTTCTTTGCGAAATACCTCTGAACCAAAGCCTTGAACTTTTCAGGATTTTTTGCACGCCAAACATACGCCCTGACTATTCTTTCGCTGAGCTTCATCTTCTCGGCGATTTCTTTGACGCTGACGCCTTTTTGATGCAGCTTGTAGACCTGTGCGATTTTGCCTTTCTTCTTCCGCTGTTTAGGCTTGCTTTCTTCTACATTGTTTACGTTTTCATTTTCCAATAATATCCCTCCTGCTTTTCGAAAGCGCCAGCCTCCATGCAATCAATTACTTAAAGGTCAGTCTTGTGTGCGCTGCAACAGCGCAGGGTAGCAACCTTTTTTAATCGCTGTTATGGGGCTACCCCGCGCAGGTTGGTTCAAATGAAGACAAGAACGGCAAAGATATTCCTCGACGACAACGGCTCTTTCTTAGGCCGAGGCAAAGGCTGTCTCGTAGTAAGAGACAGAAATGGAAAGGTTGAGAAATATCCGCTTTTTGAAAACCAGATTGGAGAGATACACGTCAGAATCGGCAACTCGGTGTCCTCCGCGGCATTGGCCACTTGTGCGTTCTGGGGAATAGATTTTTTGATACTGACGCAACGAGGAAATCCAGTGGCCTATCTCAGAAGTCTTGACGATGACAGCCACGTTAAGACGAGAATTGCCCAGTACGAAGCGTTGAAGAACGGTAAGGGCATCTCGATTGCCAAACAAATAGTGTCCGCCAAAATCGAAGGCCAAAACCATGTTCTCAAAAAGTACGGTTTGAGACAGCATGATTTGATGCAGTTTAAGAGCAAAATAGCTGGCGTTGAGACTGATAACTTGAAAGTAGCGAGAAACAGATTACTGACGATTGAAGGACACGCCTCGGAACATTATTTCGGACAAGTCTTTCAATTGCTGCCGACAGCTATTGGCATCGAAAAAAGAAGGACGTTCAAAGCGTTTGACGGCATCAACAACACTCTCAATTTGGCTTACACCGTTCTCAAATGGAAGGTTCATCGAGCGATAATCAGTGCAAAGCTTGAGCCCTATTTGGGGTTCTTGCATTCTGAACAGTTCGGTAAACCTTCTCTTGTCTGCGATTTGATGGAGCCTTACAGGTATCTTCTTGACGATTTCATTATCCAGTATTGCATGAACCTGAAAAAGAAGGATTTCATGATGCAACGCGAAGACTACTCATCAAACAGAAAAGGAGAAAGACAATATCTGAGTAAGCCATTAGCAAATGACATGATGAAGAGACTGAACTCCTTCTTCGAATCAATGATCGAAATGCCAAGGGTGAGGCATGGAAACAAACAGACCGTGGAGACTCTGATCAATGAAGAGGCCCTGCTTCTTGCTAAATATCTAAGAGACAAAAAACCGAGTTGGCATCCTAGGATCTTAGTCTCAATTTGAGGATAGATTGACGAAAAGTGGAAACGAGAACAACCCTTTCTATATCTTCCGATTATTCGGTATATCCGTATTCTTTGAGTATCTTCTTTACGAAATTACCATCAATTTCCTTTTGATCTCTTCTGGCTGCCTCTTCCAATATAATTTCAGAATAATCCAGCAGGTTCCTAGGCTTACCTTTGGAAATTTTTATTATTGCTCTAAAGAAACTGGGGTGAATAAAAGGAAACGTTTTGAAGGATACTTCTTTGTGCTTCACGCGCTCTTTCTCAATTCTCTCAGTTAAGAGTTCTTCAGCAGAACTTTCATTTAAGAGCCCTAATGAAACTTTGTTTCTTTCAAATCTCATTCTCTCCATCCAAGGAGTTATCCCCCCGCCCCCTGTTCTTTGTCTCATTTTTGCCTCCAAATCATTAATCACATCGTATCCTTTGGGCGTTATTGCGATGATCTGAATATGTTTGGCGTAATTTGTGGTGCTTCCATCGCGTATAAAATAGTCATAAATATTCTTGAAGGTATGAAAAAGTGTTGTGAGCTTTTGTTCACGATAGACATTTACGGCATATTCAAACTCATCTATCAGAACTAACAAGTTCTCATATCCACACATTTTTATGAATTTAAGAAATTCCATAAAAACGTCAAGAGCTTCAGACGGAGCGTATTTTTTGCTGACGCCTATGGTTTTTTTCTCTTCCGCACTAAGGGTTTCCCCGATCAACCAATTGAACGCCTCTTCTTTTCTGTCACCAAGAGACTTTAGAACAAGATTAAACTTCTTCGACAATTTTCTCTCGTCATATTTGCCTTCAGCCACGATCTGGAATAGTCTTTCCATGCCAATGCTGAGGAAAATCTTGGTTACGTACTCATATGAAATATTGGTGGCAGGTTCAGTTTCGGCAAGGATAATTTGGGCACATAGTGTTTTGTTAGAATTCTTAATGGACGGTCGAGGTTTTTCAATAGCTTCCCTGATTTTGTTAAGAATGAATGTTTTTCCGAAACCATAATCCCCTATGACCAAGAATGCCCTGATAGCATTACCTGTCAGGCTTTCATTTAGAAAGCTCTCAATTTGGCTCCATTCCTTGGTGCGCCCGTACATTGCCACACCCAAATCTGGCAGAAATGGCTCCCGTTTGAAATAATATTTTTCATATGACATGCTATTCACCAAAGATGGCAATATAATAGTAATATGTTCCGTCAATTCTTAAGCCATTTGTTTCTCGTGCGCCTGGTTTTGAAAAATAGACAGTAAAACCCTTCATCTGTTTGTTTTTCAGTTTTTTCAAATAGTTACGAAAATCAAAAGTTGTAAAACCTTTATCGACTAGCCTGCGGCATACGCTTTCTGCAATTTCAGGTATAGGGATGTATGGATTACCTCTCCTCTTTCTTGTTAATTCGTTATAAACGTCCTTTAGAACTATGAAGAAATCCTCCAAAGTGATTTCTTGAAAACATCTATCTATAGCCTCTAATTGATACGCGTTGTATTTGTACTCATCATCTATTTTTTGAATGAATCTCGCATTTCTCAAAAGCCGTAACCATTTAGTAAGTTTTCCGCCCTTAGAAGGACATTCACCTGTCATGATTTCTAATTGCTTTTCTATTTCACCCACGCTAAAAGTTTCTTTCTTCAAGCTTTCTATCGCTTTCAATACATTTGCGGTCTCACGATCTACCTGAGCAACTAGTTTTGCGAGTTCTTTATCGTAACTCTCAGTTCCTTCCTTCTCATACTTATTTAACAAAATCTCTGCATCAACATCCAAACGGAGATTCTTGCCGCGTCCCTTTATTAATTTCAAAACTCTTAGTGTGTGAAACGCTAATGCAAAGACCGCATTTCTGTAACTTATCGAGCCAGTCGGAGACACTTTGACTAGATATTTGTGAATGTTTGTTTTCATCAACTCGCTGTCATTTTCGAATTGTTTTACTATTTTTAGAATAGGCAGTATATCTTTAGGGTTGAGTTTTATGTGCGGGATGCTCATCATGGCCAACACTCTTGGTAAAACCCGCATCCTTTGCACTCGGTTTTGTCTGCTGGTTGCCCTGGATCCTTCCCATTCTTTACTAGTTCAATTCGGCTGTTTCTATTTAAGAGGAACATCTTTCGCCAAGGTTCAGATATCATCCTAATGTTGGAGTTGCTGTGATACATAGGAACAGTTCGATCTGGAGTAAACGTGGGACAAAGCACGACCCCCAGGTTCAAGTCTGTCTTCCGATCAGCTTCAAACGCCAGAGCGTAACCTGCTAATCCAATGTTGTAAAACTCGTGCCATTCGTTGCTTTTTATTTCTCCTGCTATAGATTTTCGTATCAAAAAATCAACTTCGGCCGAACCTGACACACCCAACATTGGTGCACATATTTTGAGCTTGAAATCGAATGGAAATAGAACGCTAAACTCAGCAGGTAAATTAATGTCATGAACATTTGAAATTCGAAAATTCAGAAATGCGCTGGCTAGTCCAGTCTCATAATCAGCTAATCTGAGAACATCGGCAAAAAAATTGTCCACATCCGTTCCAGACGGGGGAACCAGAAATTGGTCAATTTTGATATCAGATCTGGTTTTCTTTATGCGTTCATCAAGTGAAGTTTTTGTCTGTTCGCTAATCTTGAAATTCTTTAGAGAGGTCCTAATTGAATAGTCATTCACCTGTTTGTATATTTCAGGTATTAATTCATCTATTATTCTCCCTTTGCAACTTTCCCATGTTGGCAGTGGGTTTTTACTCTCAACCTTTCTGAAAAAAAGATACCTATTTGTTGGGCAATAGGCATAGGCAATATCGTTTATGGCTAAAAACCATTTAGGATTCGCCAAGTCGGAAGGGACCTGAGCTGCCGAACTATACCCTCTGGTCTTAATGGCTTTTTTTGCTTCACCATTTAGAAAATTCAGATGGGTTTCGCCTGTCCACAGTGTCTCAAAGGTCGCGTGAAACATACTATTGCTTCCTCATTTGAATTGCCCATTCATAGTCTATTATGCCCGCGGTTGCATTTCTTTTAGTCATTAAACCCCTTGAAACAATCTTGTCTTTCATTATTCTTTTTACTGAGAAACCAATGTCTTCGCATATTTTCATCAAGAATTTGTTGGTATCAACGGCGTACTTTGTAGCTGTATTTGTTCCGATAACCAAAATTAGCGTTCCTTCAGAATTCAATATGGAAAACAGGTGGTTCAATGCCTGTTCCATTTCTATGAAATACTTACTCACAATACCTGCACGTTCTTTATTCTTTTCATATATTCTCCTGATTAACTCATCTAAATTTTCATATCCAGTAGGTTGGAGGGATGAGTAGTATGCCGTGCTCGTTCTCTCTGTCCCGATTGTTGATTCTTCAATTTTCTGTTGCTTGTCAAGATCAAATCCCAACCAGTATGCTTGAAGTCTAACCGATCGAAGATACTTCTGAGCACTTATATATGGCGGTGAGGTGATTATCAGGTCTATGTTTTTGGGATTAACATCGAAATTTCTAACGTCTTCACAAAAAATCTTGCATGATGGCGAAGGTTTCTTTAAGAGATTTGAAAACTTAGCCATCTGTTTCATGCCAGTTTTTGCTTTATTCTTGAACAGAAGCCACGGATCCGAAGTAGTTTGTTTGTAGTCGCCATTTGGTAGGACTGGCACATAAATTCGCGGATCCGCCCTAGATACATCTTTTACAATCGAGGAGAAGATCACTTTGAAGAAATCTGCCATATCTTTATCCGAGATTTTGGCCAAGCAATATTTTATTTTTGCCAAAATCCTAATCGTTCTTTCATCAAACCAGAAACTCAAATTCTTGAATTTAGGGCAGTCAATTCTCGCCTCGTTCAAATGGTGAAAAAGGTTTACTATAAATTCTAAATTTTCCTCCAATTCGGCTTCTGATACAATCGTTGTTTTGACTTTTGCGATAAGTGCTGCTATTGGATTCACATCGACACCTATAGAATTCCAGCCATTGCGCATGGCTTCAACCATTACAGTTCCAGTACCGCAAAAAGGATCTAGCACTGTTGATTCTGGACTCTTTTTGTCTATTTCTCTCAAAAAGAAAAGAGGAATCTGAGGAATCAATTGCGCGGGATAAGAATGCAAGGAATGAATCGAATTTCTTAGCCCCAATTTCTCATTACATAATTCTCGAAAACTGACGACAGAGATTGATTCCACTCTTGTGTATCTCCAAAGCAATAAGTCTTAGAGTTTCTTATTTAAACGCTTTCAGATTCTTTTGGGACCATTGAGCTTTCGCGGTCAGCCATGCTGTAGCGTGCGCTTCACTCACACACTCACTCTCCGTGTGCGTGTGCGTTGTATGGGTAGGTAGGTAGGTATAGGTAGGTAGTGGCATCGGGGTTGTGATTGAGTAAGTGATGCAGAGGTAGTGATGGGTGGTTAGTGATGGGTTGGTTGGTTGGTTGGTTGGGGTAAAGTTTTATCCAACAACAAAACGGACTTTGCGGAAAAGTTATAGCCGAAGCGAAAAGAAAAGGATGGGTTCGGGATAGCAGTTTAATATAGAGAAGCACCAAAACCTAATCCTAGAACGTAGGCGTATAGTATAATGTTCGACTGGCTCAACATCCTAACCTTCATTATAGGTCTAGGCTTCTTGTTGTTTGGCATACACTTTTTACGTCTGGCAAGGAAAACCCCTGAGGAAGAAATGGTTTCATTGTTTCAAGACAGCGTTAAGGTTTCTCGGAGTGTGGCATACTCAATCCTGATTTACTGCTGGATTGTTGGAGGCACACTCATGGTCGCCGCCATCATACTCCAATTAGCCTAACAAAAAAAGGTTTTGCGGAAAAGCTATAGCTGAACTGGAAGAACTGATTACAATAAGTCTTGAATCTGCATAGCGTAGAAATAGCCTAAATATAGAAACGAAAAAGTGACTGAGAATGAATCAATTACACAAGCGATTTAAGCTAAGAACAAAAAAGATGGGCTTTTGATTTCAAAAATTGGAGGGTGGAGGTGATTGGTTGAAATTTAGTGATGTCGTTATAGCTGCTGCTGCAATAGTTCTGTTTGGTATGTTGCTTGATACTGTCTTGTGGGTTGTGTTTCTCCCACAAGGAAGCTCAGGTGAACTGCTTGCTTGGATTCTTTCTTTTCTGATAGTCTCTTTGATAGTTGGTTACGTGTTTGCCATACAGATTCAGGAAGAGTCGAGAATTAAGGCAATTGGCAAAATTACTGTTTTGTCTTCTCTAACTGTCTTGTTACTATTGATGGTGTGGGTCTCTACTCCGCTTGTAAGTTCTGCACTTGCCGACACTTTTAATGAATTATTCAATACAAGTAGCTGGACAAATTCATATTGGTCGGCAGCTTTGGCATTGAATGAAGCGTTTTCTGTTCTCAATGCCTTAGTATTTGCTTTCATCGGACTATTTATTGGTTCAATGCTTAGGAAGCCTAAGAAAACCTAAGGATAACGGTTGCTTGTGTCTAAATATGAAAATTCAAACGAAGGGATGCGAACATCCTTTCTCTATTCTTTGTTTTAGAAACTGCAAAAGACAATAGAACTTTCTTCTACATTGGTTCTTAAGCCAGTTTTGACCCGTTGATTCTCAGGAAAAGTGGATAACCGAAGCAAAAGTTCTGGTTGCGGGAGACATCTCCACTTGTCCCTGGTTCAAATCCCAGCTTCCACAAGTCATAAGAATAGCCAAGACAATTTCTAGTAGGGATACTGTACGGTTCAATTCAAGCTACTACTGCTTTGTTCAATTATCCTCTGTTTTTCAATTGTGCCATTAACCAAAACTTGTTTTGCACAGGGAGGATTCATTTACATTAGAGCTGACGGAAGCATAGACCCACCAACAGCTCCGATTTCAACCATTGATAATATCACTTACACTCTGACGAATGATGTCTTTGACAATTCAAACACAAGCGCTTCAATTATGATTGAGAGAGACAACATTGTCCTTGACGGAGCATTTCACGTACTTGACGGTATGAATGTGGAGAATAGAGTTGGAATTAGAATTATGGAGAGAACAAATGTGACGGTCAAAAACATGACGATAAGGTCATTTTCTGCTGGAATTTGGATTGGTTCCTATTCAAGTTATATCACGATTTGTGGAAACGACATAACAGTCTCTCCTCAGGGAGAAGGCAATGCCCTATATGTTGTCAATTCTCCAAACAACACCATTTGTGGAAACAACATGAATTCGGCTCGCATTAACCTTTACAATTCCGCAGGAAACAGCATCTTTGGCAACAACATAACTGGGAACGGTGCGTGGAGCATCTCAATCGGCTATTATTCAAGCAACAACACTATTTACGGGAACAACCTAACAAACAATTTTAGTGGCATTGCTATTGATTCTTCGTCAACCAACAATATGATTTACCATAACAATTTCATGAACAACTACACCCAAGTCGATGTTTCTGACGGAACCACGTTTTGGGATAATGGTTCAGAAGGCAACTATTGGAGCGACTATAATGGAACTGACAGTAATCAGGATGGCATTGGTGATACGCCATACATCATAGACGCAAACAACACAGACCATTACCCACTCATGGCTCAATATGTAATCCCAGAGTTTACATCATTCCTCATTTTGGCCTTTTTCTTCACATTGACGCTATCGGCAGTCATAGTCTACAAAAGAAAACATCCTCAAAACCAGTCACCTGACTAGCCCAGTTTTTTTGGTTCTGCGGAAAAGTTATAGCCGACCAGAAAGAACTAGCCAATAAAGGTGCCGCGAATGGTTGACATTACAGAGATTTCAGCCATTGTTGCTGCTGCAGGTGTGCTGGTTGGTGTTGCCTATTATATATTGGATATGAGACATCAAAACAAAATCAGGAGAACAGACCTAGACCTAAAACTGTATTCAATCGCCTTCAGCAGTGAATTTCAGGATGCCTATATGAAAATTGGCAATTTACAAGTGAAGGACTACGAGGACTATGTTAAGCATGGACCGTATTCCTCAGAAAGCCCAGTATGGACCGTCCCAATGCAAAAGGCATTCTCAACGGTGATCGGCTTCTATGGCTTACTTGGTCAACTTCTCAAAAGGAAGCTAATCGACATGGAATTAGCCACCGATTGGGTTGCCGGCAGTGATCCCTTGACTCTCTATGAAAAGGTCAAGCCAACAATAATTGGGATTAGGAGAGACTGCAAGAAACCAACTGCAAATGTTCTATTAGAATATCTCGTTGATGAGTTTGAGAGGAAAGCACCGCACAAAGATCTCATTGATGAGTTTAAGAAATATCTTTCCCAGAGGCGCGCGCGAAAAACCACTTGAAGATAACTAGTTATGTAACTCTGCAATTCTCGGAATCCATGCCTGCCTCTCATTCCTCAGGTACATTGCAAAAAGCAATGCCTCTTCATTGATTAGCGTTTCAATTTCCTGTCGTTCACCCATTCTAACTCTTGGAATACTGACTTGCTTCTGGAAATACTCGTTCAGATTTTTGACAAGAACAGAGGTCTGTAAGTCATTGAGATATTCTCTTTTGCCCTTACGTTTGGTTGAAATGTTCTCTGATTTGACAATGAAGTCTTTCTTTTTCAATCCTCTGGAAAATTGAATTACAAAGTCGTCAACAAGATAACGGTACAATTCCATGAAGTCACAGATCAAACTAGGTTTACCTTTAGCAATGCTATGGAGAAAACCAAGATAGGGTTCAAGCTTGGCTTTTATCAATGCATGTTGTACTTTCCAAGACAGGATTTCATAAGCCAAATTGAAAATGTTGTTCACACCATCATAAGCCTTGAAGGTCGTCCTGCGAGCTGGTCTCACCGATTCGGGAATCAAGCCGAGTATTTGATTGAAGTAGTTTCTCATGAAAACGTTGCCTGTCACTCTGCCGTGCAAAAAGTCGATTTCGTTGTCTTTCAAATATCTAGTCATGAATGTCGCCTATGTTTCTCTTATGTCAGCGAAACGCATCTTCAGGCCCTTTTTTCTGACCAAATTCTGAACAGCGACGGGACTTGTCAAAAGTTTCCTTCTGCTTATTCTATGTATTAAATCATCACCCACAAAGCTGATGAAGGCTTTCTTCCTTCTTCTGAAAAAGATCTGCTTGAACTTTAAATGCTCAAGAATCCCATTATCAGAGTTATAGTATTCGTTCAGTCTTCCCTCTTTACTCAGCTTGATTACGAGATTGTAACTTTCGACGGTTTCCACAAGTCTCAGTCCTGTGACAGCCATAAGCTCGACGAATTCAGAAAGATCAGGTCTAACGTTCTTCACTTGTTTAATCCATTCGAACACTTCGTCAGGATTTTCAACTTTCGTCATACGATCAATGATCAAGTCTTCAGCACTGCGGCCAGACCACTTCAAACCGTAGTCTCTGATAAGCTGTTTGTACTCGTCGTGAATGCCTAAAAACTTGGCTAAGACAGAAAGGGCTTTCAAGGCATTGGGTCTGATCGTCTCTTTCAGATCCCTGACTTGACTCAGGTCACGATTCAACAGGCACCCACAGTATTTCTTTGAATAGTTGAGAGTGTTTCTACTGACACTGAGTCTGTGACCTTTCAGCAGCCAAGTAAAGAATTCATGCCAATCAATCTCTTCGGGCGAACTCTTGTGGGCAGCTCTCGATTCACCTCTTTCTGCGACTTCAAGGATATTCTAGTAGTGTCCGCTGAATCACGTGGGGGCAAAGCACATAAATACAAAACGCGAGGATCAACTGACGAAGCGTTGGTGCGACTATGGTTGACAAAAAATCGTTGAGCCTTCTCAAGGAAATGCTTGAATCGTTTGGCCCCGCAGGATTCGAGACGGAAACTGCCGCCATCGTAAAGAAGACCGTGAAAGCATATGCCGACCAAGTGATGACGGACAAACTGGGGTCTGTAATCTTCACTCACAAAGGAACCTGCGAACAACCTCGAGTCTTGCTGGCAGGACACATCGATGAAGTCGGCTTTGTCATATCCGGCATCGACGATCGAACTGGGTTTCTAACGTTCAGCCCTCTAGGCGGTTGGTGGGATCAAGTTCTTCTCTCCCAACGTGTTGTCGTCAGGACAGAGAAAGGAGACATAGAAGGCGTGATAGCCGCGAAGCCGCCACACTTGCTGCCGCCAGATGAAATAAAAAAAGTCGTTGAGAAAAGGTTCATGTTCATTGACGTCGGAGCGACGACCAAGAAAGACGCTGAGACCATGGGCGTGAGAATCGGTGACCCCGTTGTGCCTTTCTCGGGCTTTTCAACCATTCGCAATGGAAAACTGGGTATGGGAAAAGCGTTTGACGACAGGATAGGTGCATTCATTGCCATGGAAGTCGTGCGCAGGCTTGATGAACAAAACGTGAAGCATCCCAACACCGTCTATGGTGCAGCAACAGTGCAAGAAGAGGTCGGCGCGAGAGGCGCGGCAACCGTTGCACACATAGTTGATCCAGACGTGGCGATCGTCTTGGAAGTGGATATCGCAGGGGATGTTCCAGGAGTGCAACCACAGGAAGCGCCCACCAAAATGGGCAAAGGTCCCTCTATTCTGACATTTGACAGTTCAATGATCCCAAATCAAGCTCTAAAACAATTTGCCATAAATACCGCGAAAAAGGCGAAGATCCCATATCAGCTCTCACTGGTAGCAACTGGCGGAACAGATGCAAGCAAGATCCATATGAGTCGAGCTGGCTGTCCAAGCATTGTCATAAGTGCGCCGACACGGCACATTCATTCCCACGTGGGCATCCTGAGCTTCGACGACGTTGAAAACGCGATAAAACTGACGCTGGAACTTGTCAAGGGGTTCGATAAGAAGACAGTCAATAGTTTCACCGCGTTCTAGACAAGGAGCGATTTTCTTCTTCATAGAATTCTGTTCTCTATGGAGCATTGACGATAGGCATAATTGCTTCAAGATTGTTCTCTTAGAAATGAAGGATTGATTTTAGAGCTTCATTGAGGAACCATTCATTTGAAAGGACATGATCAAGACACAGAAATAACGACGAACAGACTCATTTTGAGACGGTTTAGAAAAGACGACCTTGACACGTATGCAAAAATCATGGGCGACCGCGAAGTTGGCAAGTGGTTTCCCAGAGGAGACGGTTACACGCCTGAAGAATCAGAAAAGTCGCTGAAGGCTATTCTGAAACACTGGGGTGAACATGGTTTTGGAATCTGGGCAATAACCGACAAGGCAAACGGCGTTCTTCTCGGTCGTTGTGGGCTCAACCTAATCGGTGAAACTTCAGAAGTCGAGGTAGACTTTGTCGTATCTCCAAATTCATGGGGGAAGGGATACGCCACCGAAGCGGCTAAAGCCGCTCTTGCTTACGGCTTTCAGAAACTAAAGTTACAGAACATAATCGGCCTTGCAAAACCAGAAAACACCGCATCACGCAGGGTAATTGAGAAAATCGGAATGCAATTCAAAAGAAACGCAGAGTACTGGGGCATAACTTGCGCTTACTACGCAATTTCAAAAACAGAATATGAAGAAATGTCGCGCGTTTGAAGAGGCAGTTTGGAAAATAATTGACCGAGCTTAACATCAACCCGCTGGAGTCTGGGTCTGAATTGCCAGCAGAGATGGAAATTAGGTAACTCGTTGCTCCATTTCTTTCTCCAGTCTAGGACAAGCCAATTTAGCGTAACATTTTTCGCATGACGTTATTCCATTTTGTCTAGCCAAGAAACAAGATTCCATATTCCATGCACACCTTTGCCTATCCATCTCCAAACAATGAACGATTTAATAAGCCATTTTTCCTAGTCGCAATACATCGAATTTCAACACTGCTCCTGTTTCAGAATATCCACTTTATTGCCGATTTACCGCAGACGTTCTGTGGAAAAGAAGAAGCCTTACTGGTGACTGAAGTGACTAGCCGTACCTCGCACTCAAAGAACGTTGATGAAGTTCGGGCTGCAATCCTGGCGGATGTCATCAAAAGAGATTTCTTAAAGGAGATTCTTCGCGAACGTCGCACCGATAAAAAATGACACGCACACGTGCCTCTAATGTTAGGCTGAACCCCGATCTCCTCAGTCGAACCAGTCACAAGAGTACGAAAAAGCAAGGTATGCATTGATGCAGAATACACGTTGTTTGATGTGAGTCATATTACGGTTTCGGAAGACACCTTATAAGCGACAGTGACAGTCTTTCTTTAGGGAAGTCGGGCCGATGGAAGAAATAGTAAAAAACCGCCTTAACCGGCGCTACGAACAGCAGGAAAAGACGGACCTTTCGATAATAGCTCGATGTTTCTGCGTAGACTCTTTGGCCACGCTCACAACAAAGCCCTCGTCAGGCCCAAACAGCCCCAAGATTTTCAAATATCTCTCGAATTTAACGTCTGAGACAAGTGCACCTACATTCTCGGTCTTCAAGTACAGCTCACCTCTACATGACCGCGACATATAAAGTGTCAACGAGAACCCTTCGAAACCAAGAGGAACCAAACACCTGTCCAAATAGACTGAAACAAAACCTCGCTGTCTAAAGCTCTCTTGGAAGTCACTTGACGTCTCAAACCTCGGCGACACTCTCCACTGAATGCTTCATCACTTAATCGCCACTATAGCTCCCGACTATTCCTTCTCTTCGCGCACACACGCATCCAGACAGAATTCAAATATCATCTTCATTTTTGAAATTCAACCTTCTGCACTGCTGCGCAGAAACACTTATGTGCGGAACCTATTTCTTCCACCACAAGTCGCATTCAAGGAAAAAGGAAGTCTGAATGTTTGAACGACAAATTAGTATCGCCATGCGGGACATACTGCGGAACATGCACTTTCTTGAACAAAAAAGATCCACCAACTTGCTCCGGCTGTGGCAACCAGAAAGGCCGCCCGTTTTGGGGCGAATGCAAATTGTACGACTGTGCGACACGCAAGGTCGAACACTGCGGCGTGTGCAAAGATTTTCCATGTGATTTATTCGTAAACCAGTTTGACCCCTCAGCCGGACAGAAAAGCTCTTTCACTCGCGCTGGGCTGTTAGCATATCGCAAAAGAGCGGGAACAGAGAAATTCATCGAAATGAGCAAGAAACTCGACGAAAAACACCCTCAACGTACAAATAAAGACAACACTTCTTCTTCTACAATGAAATACGCGCGTCTCAAGAGGCTTCAACATACAAAAACACAAACAGCCCGCGCAAAACCCGCCAAACAAAACCACACAAAAACCTTCTCACAGCCCTCTGCACGAAAAAACCTAGGGGGGAGGGGGGTAGAAAAAGCAAATAAGACGCGGTAGACGACGTTTAACGATGTGAGCTGACAAAATGTCCGGAACCGAGAGCCTAATCCCCTTCATCAAAACCAAAGACAAAGAAACCACAAATCAACAACACCCCACGATAATCGTTGACGGCCGCGAAGCAAGCTCCGCATCAAAAATCGTAAAAGGACTCCGCGAACGAGGCGCATGCGTAAAAACCGAAACCCTGGAAAAAGGGGATTACATTCTATCCGACGTCTGCGCCGTCGAACGAAAAACCGTCCAAGACTTCGTCTACACCCTAACAAGACGCTTCCTGTTCGAACAACTCTTCAAACTTAAAGAAGCCTACCCAAAATCGCTCATGCTACTAGAAGGATACATGCCGATAATATACAAATACAGCCGAATCCAACCCAGCGCCGTCTGGGGCGCCATGTTCAACCTCGCCCGAAACGGCATAGCCATCATAAACACAAACTCATACAAAGAAACAGTCGATTTCCTCTACGTAGCCGCCCGCCAAGAACAAATCATCGAAAAACGCACACCCACCGTACATCCATTCAAAAAAGTCGACACCATCACAGACGCCCAACTCTACTTCCTCGCAAGCCTACCCAACGTAGGAAGAGAAAAAGCCCTCGCCATCCTCAAATGCTACCAAACACCCCTGAATTCCATAATAAACGTAGACGGCTGGCCAGAAACAGTTCATGGACTAGGACCAAAAATCAGCAACAAAGCTAAAGAAGTACTAAACACACCGTTCGGAGAGTGAACAAAATGGACGTCGAAATCTCACCCACGAAAAAGATAACAATACTAGGCGCAGACAACCGATCCAAAGACAACGTAGCATGGTGCGCCGCAACATACGGCGCAAGCAGACTATACTGGATAGACGGCTACATCCTATGCCTAGAAGTCTACGAAAAATCCTTCGAACAAGAAATAAAAAACAAAGAATTCCCCATAAGCCAAGTCTGCTACGTCAAATTCCCCAAATACGAAAAACTATACGAAATCGACAAGAGCTTCCAGATCCCCGTCGTCGATGTCTCCGACATGAAACTCTTCCAGAACATCCTCAAAGCACTTATCGAAAACGAGAAAACTCGCCTGCCAGCCTCAAAAAGCGAAGAAACCTAACTACTTACCTCTTTTTCTCGATAAACTGTCAAACCCCAACTCAAACGCTCTAAGGTTAACCTCCAAATGCTTCGACGGAACGAGCTCACGAACAGCCTCTAACAAGCTATCCTTCGTCACCGGCAGTCTTCCACTGCCCGCTGCAACCCCCAACAAAACAACGTTCCGCGTCAGGCTACTTCCCGCTTCCCTCGCCAACCGCTCCGTATCAACAAGAATGATGTTGTTAGTGAACCTGCGTATTTTTTCAACAATCTCCTCAATGCTCGGGTACGTCGCTTTCCTGGTTGCCAACTCCACAGGAGGAACCCTCTCTGTACTCATTATCACAAACGTACCTTCAGATGCACACTTCAAACTACGCAACGTCTCAATCGGCTCAAACCCAAGTAAAATGTCCGCCCGTCCTTCCAACACAGTTGAAGCCAAGACATCTTGACCTATTCTCACGGTCGAAATTACCGCTCCCCCTCGTTGAGCCATGCCGTGAATTTCACCGACCCGCACGTTCAAATCGTCTTTGACCGCCGCAGTTCCCAAAGCCTCCGCTGCCAAGAGCGTACCCTGTCCGCCTACTCCTGCCAAAACAATGTTAAACTCTTTCACTCAGCACAACTCCCCTCGATAGCCTTGTACGGACAGACCGAAATGCAGAGTCCGCAACCAGTGCAGACGTTTTCGTCAATCTTGGGTTTTCCCTCCTCCACAATGATAGCTGGACACGCAAGCAGTTTGATACAAGTCATACAATCAGTGCATTTATCGCTAATTCTGGCCGGCACGGCCTCGACTCCTGCGCGACGTTTCTCCCTCAGATCCATTAACGCACAAGGAGAACGGAAGACTATCACCGAAGGCCCAGACTGTTTGACTGCTTCTCTCAGAACTGCGGCAACCGTTTTTGTCTCAAACGGATTCACCACTCTGACATACTTGACACCACATCCCTCCGCCACTTTCTCAACAAGAACCTTCTCTGATGCGCCCCCCAAGCCTGTTAACCCAGTTCCCGGGTGCGGCTGATGCCCCGTCATCGCAGTGGACTGATTGTCCAAAATGGCCACTACAATTTTGCTGTTATTGTAGACAGCGTTCACTAACCCCGGAATCGCAGCATGGAAAAACGTTGAGTCCCCAATTATTGCCACAGTATCCTTTCCTGTCACTCGACTTATTCCTTGAGCCGTTCCCACACTGGCGCCCATACAAATCATTATGTCACCGACGTTCAAAGGCGGCGAAATCCCCAAAGCATAGCACCCGATGTCCGTTGGATACAGAGCATTGTCACCGCACACTTTTCTTATAGTGTAGAAAGAAGCTCTGTGAGGACATCCAGCGCACAGTATCGGCGGTCTGGACGGCAAATCCTTGGCAACATCTGCATATTTCGCTTCAATCGCCGAGAGACTGACACTCCATTTTCTACCCGTCGCCTTGGCCAACCCTGTGGCAACTAATCGCGTTGAAAGCTCACCTTCTCTCGGGAAGAATTCCTTGGCCATCTTTCCGTAAACTTCAACGTAGGATACGAAGTCCTTTGCAATCGCCTTAACCTGCATTTCCATAAAAGGCTCAAGTTCTTCCACGACGAACACTTTGCGATAATTCTTCAAGAATGCAATGATCTTTTTTTCGGGAAGCGGATGTGTCATTCCGAGTTTCAAGATTCCTGCATCCAAGTCCAGTAGGTCTACCGCTTCAACTGCATAGTTGTAGGCAGAGCTTGAGGAGATTATTCCGACTTCTCCCCCATTGCTCACGACTTTGTTGAAGGGCGATGTTTCACTGATCCCCTTGGCCTCTGCAACTCGCCTCAAAAGCACGGTGTGCTTCGGCCTAGAAAAAGCCGGCACCATGTTCAAACGTTTGAGATCTCTAACGAATTTACCATGCAGGTTTGGCTTGATCATCGTCCCATATGTGACGGGCCCCCTTGTGTGGCTGACCCGCGTCGTAGTCCTCAAGAGCACGGGCAACTCGAGTTTCTCAGATATTTCAACGGCAGAGACAGTCATATCCTTAGCTTCTTGCGGGTCAGAAGGCTCCAAACACGGCAGATTTGAAAGCAATGCATAGTACCGGTTATCTTGCTCATTCTGCGAGCTGTAGCATTCAGGATCGTCTGCAGTCACGATCACACACCCACCCCTTACTCCCGTGTACGCCAACGTCATCACGAAGTCTGCAGCCACATTAAGCCCAACATGCTTCATGGCAGCAAGCGCTCTGACGCCGCAGTTCGCAGCGCCTGCAGCAACTTGAACCGCAACCATCTCGTTAACTGAATACTCCATGTACAACTTTGCTTCAGTAGCGATCTCAGAGATAGAGTCACCAATTTCTGATGCCGGCGTTCCAGGATACGTCGTTACAACGCTGATGCCAGCTTCCAGAATGCCCCTGGCTATTGCTTCATTTCCAAGCAGGAGCATTCGCTTTTTAGGCGAATCTTGCAATAAAACTCGCAAATCAGGCAATAAACTTCTCCTCAGATTCCTCGGAATTCTGACTGTCTTCGGGCTTCACATATAGCTTTTGGTTGGAAAAAGAAGCACTTATTGATTTAGAAAGATAGACCGAAAGAATTATAAAAATCGACACATGATAACAGCAGAGTCTTGAGGTTTACAGTATGTCCATAAAATTATCTTCAGGCGAAGAAATCCCAATTGAAATGCACAAGACAAGAATGGTGCAAAAGATACAGCTAGTACCAGTCGACGAAAGAGTCCAAGCCATTGAAGAAGCTGGCTACAACACATTCCTGCTTAAGACGAAAGACATTTTCCTTGACTGTCTCACCGACAGTGGCGTGAACGCGATGAGCAACAACCAGTATGCCGCTCTAATGACAGTCGACGACGCATACGCTGGAAGCATGACGTTCTACGAGTTTGCGAAAGCAGTAGAAGACGTGCTGGGATACAAGTATGTCATGAATGTTCACCAGGGTCGCGCAGCAGAACATCTTCTTGCGAAAGTCTACGCCAAGCCAAACGGCGTTGTCCCGACAAACTACCATTTTACAACCACGAAGGCACACATTGAACTTCAAGGAATGAAAGTCTTAGAGATCTACTGTGACGACGCGTTGAAAACCGAAAGCACAAATCTCTTCAAGGGATGCATGGATCCAAAGAAGCTAAAAGACATAATAAAGAAGTACGGCCGGGACAAAATCGGTTTCGTTCGGATGGAAGCCACAACGAACCTGATTGGTGGACAACCTTTCTCGATGAAAAATCTGAAAGAAATAAAACAGATCTGTGTTGAGAACAATCTGCTTCTTGTCATAGACGGAAGCCTCATCTCTGAAAACGCTTACTTGATAAGACAGCGGGAAAAAGGATACGAAAACAAGACGGTGGCAGAAATCGTCAAAGAAATGTGCAGCCTCGCAGACATCTACTACATGAGCGGTAGGAAAAATACCTCAGTCAGAGGTGGCTGCATAGCAACAAACAACCTGAAGCTTTTCGAACAGATCCAACCATGGCTCCCAGTCTACGAAGGCTTCTTCACTTACGGCGGGATGTCAATGAGAGAAGTAGGTGCCATGGGCGTTGGAATGAGGGAAATGGTAGATCCCGATGTCGCAGGTTGCGCGGTCGAGCAAATAAAGTATTTCGTCAACAAATTTGTCAAAGCAGGAATACCCGTTGTCACTCCACCAGGCGGATTGGCCTGTCACTTGGATGCAATGAAATTCCTGCCTCACGTTCCGCAGTCGCAATATCCTGCTGGAGCCTTGGCGGCTGCCCTATACATCTCCTCAGGAATACGAAGTATGGAAAGGGGAACTATCTCGATGGACCGCGACAAAGACGGGAAGGAAGTCTACGCAGACATTGAATTGACAAGAATTGCACTGCCACGAAGAGTGTACACCATATCGCAGATAGAGTACGCCATTGATAGGATAAAATGGTTGTACGGACACAGAAAACTTGTGAAGGGGCTGAAATTCGTTTCAGAACCACCAGTATTAAGGTTCTTCCTTGGAAAGCTGAAGAGCCTAGACAATTGGGAGAAAGACCTCGCAGGTGCATTCAAGAAAGAAATAGGCAGTTGCTAGAATTCATTCCTTTAAACATCAACAGCCAATATTCCCTTTTTCAAAAAGTACATCAAATCAGTCTTTTCTTTTCCAATTGCTCCAATATGCTCGAGACAGCGACCTCTGGTGGCGAATCTAGAGATTCACACTTAAACTGAACAATCGGCATCTTCTTTTCTCCGTAGTACCGCAGGATTGGTTCAGTCTGACGTTCATAGACTGCTATGCGGTCTCTGATGACTTGTGGCGTGTCATCAGAACGCTGGAATAGTTGTCCCCCGCATTTGTCACACACTCCTTCACTTCTTGGCTTCAAGAAGCGAATGTTATAGACTTCTCCGCACTTCTTGCACAGTCGGCGGCTAGATAGTCTCTTGACTATTATCAAATCAGGAACTACTAATTGGATAACAGCGTCTATCTTGGTGAGGTCATCCAGGGCTTTGGCCTGTTCGATGGTCCGTGGGAACCCATCTAAGATAAAACCTTTTTTGCTTGAAACTTCCGACAGGCGTCGCTCCAAGACTTCGATCACAACGTTGTCAGGTACCAATTGTCCTTTTTCTACGAATCCCTTCACTTTTCTGCCTAGATTCGTGTCTGTCTTCATTATTTCTCTGAAGATGTCTCCCATCGCTATCACATCAACGCCCAGCTTCATTTGCAGGCGAGACGCATAGGTACCCTTTCCTGAACCTGGGGGTCCAAAAATTACGAACTTCATTAATGTTCCTCGTGTCCACCTGTTGGCGGTTTTGCACTAGTCTTCAGATTACGTCAATATATCATTTTTGAATCTGTTCAAATGAATTCTGCTTTCTAGGAGGATTTTGGAATATCGAGGCAAAAAGGAATCGGAGAGAAAGTGTGAACTGCCTATTTGCCTTTGAATTCAGGTTTTCTCTTTTCTGCGAAAGCTGACGTTCCTTCTTTCAAGTCATCTGTAGACCCGATAACTCCAAAACCTTCGCGTTCCAATTCAAGGGCAGCGTCAAGACTCATGTCTGCGCCCTTGGTAATCAATGCTTTGGCAACCTTGAGGGCAACAGGGGCCTTCGATGCCAAATCGACGGCGAGTTGATGGACTATTTCCCTGAATTTGTCTGCAGGGACTGCCATGTTAAGAAGACCGATTTGTTCGGCGGTCCTCGCGTCAATCATTCTTCCAGTGAATACAAGTTCTTTAGCTTTTGTCATGCCCACCAAGCGCGTTAACCGCTGGGTTCCACCCCAACCAGGGATGAGTCCGATGTTGATTTCCGTTTGTCCCATGCGCGCGTTTTCTGAGGCTATGCGGAGGTCGCAAGCCATAGCAACTTCCATACCGCCGCCAAGAGCGTAGCCGTTTATTGCAGCTATGACTGGTTTTTCTAGATTTTCTAGAGTCACACACAGTCTTTCACCCATGGACGATAACTCTCTTGCCTTGAGTGCGGTCATTCCTACCATGGCTTTTATGTCTGCACCGGCTGAGAAAGCTTTCTCGCCAGCTCCGGTAAGAACTACAACTCGAATGTCTTCGTCGGTTTTGACATCTTCAACTGCGCGGAGGATTTCTTCAACCACTTCTTTGCTTAAAGCGTTGAGGGCCTCGGGTCTGTTCAAAGTGATAATCGCTATGCCCTCGTTCTTCTCATAAATAACGTGTCTGAATTCCATGTCTTCGATTCTCCCAGCTCACTTCTGCGTCCAATCGTAGAATCCTTTGCCTGTTTTTTTTCCGAGAAGTTGTGCCCTGACCATCTGTTTGAGTCCAGTCGTGGCGTGAAATTTGGGATCAAGTTCTCTTGTCAAGACGTCGGATATGGCCAGTGTTGTATCCAGACCAATGTAATCTAGAAGCATCATGGGTCCCATTGGCCAGTTTAGCCCTAGCTTTATGGCTTTATCGATGTCGTCTCTGTCGGCAACTCCTTCCCAATAGAGTGCGATGGCCTCGTTTAGCGCAGGAATCAGTATGCGGTTGACGATGAAACCCGGGCTATCCTTTTTGACGAGTACTGTTTCTTTCTCCATCTTCCGGGCTACTTCGAGGATTGTCTGAACAGTTTCCTCAGATGTTTTTGCTCCTCTTATAACTTCAACAAGCTTCATTAGTTGAGGTGGGTTGAAAAAATGCATTCCACAAACTTTTTCAGGGCGTTTGGTTGATGAGGCCATCTCTGTGATACTAACAGATGATGTGTTCGATGCAATAATCGCGTGTGGTGGAGCGTAAGTATCGATTTCGTGAAAAGTCGATTTCTTCAACTCAAGGTTTTCAGGGACGGCTTCAATTATTAAATCCGAGTTTGAAACGGCTTCTTTGAGTTCCAGCGTGGGGTGAATTCTCGCCAATATCGCTTTCGCTTCTGCTTCGGAAAACTGACCTTTCTTGACGAATCGTTGCAGACTGTCCTTTATCATGTTCATGCCAGAGTCGATAAAACGTTGTTCTACGTCTCTTAGGTTGACTTCGTATTTTCCGATTTGTGCTGCTACTTGGGCAATCCCATGTCCCATCAAACCAGCCCCTAGAACGGTTACTTTCTTGATATCGGTCAAGTTTTTCACCTTGTTACGTGGATTTACTAAATCCCGGGGTTTATTAAAAAGGCTTTGCAGACGGCGTCAGGTTTCAATTTGTTAAGGTGAATCAGACTGAAGGAATAAGGTGGTCGAAGAAAAGACAGGGAACATTCAGAATATGAAGTCTTTGTTCAACCAGTCTGGATACCACTTGTAGTTTTGTAACGCGTTCGCCTTTCTCAGTCCGTCATATGTTGCCTTTGCCATGGCGATTGTTTTTCGTGAGTCTCTGTAGAGTTTGACTAAACCTTTTGATTCAACGCTTTTCAGGATATCGTCAAGTTTTTCCTCGCCTAATGCGTTGAGCCTTTCCTTTAGATCATCTCGGGTCATGTACAAGCCCGGATTCACGGTGTAGTCGTCTGCAAGAGTTTTCAACAGGTTGTCTTCAGTCGGTTCGAGTTTTGGAGCAATTTCTGAAGTCGTCATTGGGACCTTGAGTCTCACATGGGTTCTTCTCTTCAACATTCTTAGGTCATTAGCCATCGTTTTTTGTCCGCCGCGGAAAATAACGAGTTCCATGATCTGGTTGGTTCCGGCACCTATTTGATTGACTTTGGCATCTCGGAGGTAAGTTTCGACTGGGTAGAATCTTGTCCATCCGTCTCCGCCCATGACCTGGATGGCGTCGCTTATCAATTTTTCATACGTATCTGAAGCAGACATTTTTGCGGTCGCCGCCTCAACCATTGCATCTTTGTGCTGATCTAGAAGATGGGCGGCGTAGTAGACCAGCAGTCTCGATGTGTAGAGTCCTGCGAGCATTTCCGCGATCTTGGCTTGGTTCGATGGCATGTCGATCGTAGGTTTGTCGAACTGCATTCTTCTTTGCGCGTAAGTGATGGCGTGTCGTATCGATTCTCTCATTGGTCCGAGCATGCCTGCTGAATAGACGACGCGTTCAAAGTTCAGACCCGCCATCATTACTTTCCAGCCGGCTCCTTCTGACCCAATGGTATCTTGAACGGGGACTCTCACGTTGTCGAAGTCGAGAATGCCGTTTGGAAGACCGATCCATCCTGAGAGTTCGTTGATTTTTTCAACTGAGAAACCGGGTGTCTTCTTTTCCACGATGAAAGCAGTGAGATGGCGATACTTGTTTCTGTCCTCGGTTTTCTCGCTCGTTTTGGCGTAGACGACGTAGATGTCGGCCAGTCCAGCGTTGGTTATGAATCGTTTTTTTCCGTTGATGATGTAGTTGTTTCCTTCGCGTTTTGCCGTGGTTTCGATCCCGGCGGCGTCTGAACCTGCGAATGGCTCAGTAATGCAGACTGCACCTATCGCTTCCCCTCGGGCGATTCTGGGAAGCCACTTGCGTTTTTGGTCTTCGGTTCCAAAGGTGAGGATTTGCTCGACGCCGCCAAAGAGTGAAACGGCGTAGGCTTCGGACAGTGCTGAGCAGACTCTGCTGAGTTCTTCGGTTATTATTCCTGCGCCCGTGACGCCTGCTTCCATTCCGCCGTATTCTTTGGGGATGACGGCGCCGAACCATCCTTTTTTTGCTGCCTCTTTTAGCAGGTCGATTGGGAATTCTTTTGTCCAGAAGACTTCTTCACCTTTTGGCAGGTTTCTGTCTGCGAATGCTTTTGCGTCTTCCATTAGTTTCTTGTGCGTGTCGTTCCACCATGGGAAAGGGTCCATGAGTCTATCACCATGAGTGGTATTGGCTAGGTTGACAATTGATTTTAAATTTTCGCTGACTTTTTCTCAGAAAGACCATTTTGGATGGAGTTCTCTAGGTGTTCATTTGACACGTGCGAGGTGAAGATGTTTTGCTTGTTTGAGTTATAGTTGGGAGCGTGTGGTTTTCGGGTTTTACGGATTGTATCAAGTTTTATATTAGCGGTTGTGAGAAGTAAGGGGGTGAGTCCAAGTTGAGCTTTGTTGGATTGTGTATTGAATGAGAAAGACTATATTCAAGAAACTTGAGGCTCAGGGTCTGATTGCGAATTATAATCATTTGAGGAAGAATTTGCCGCCGAAGCTTCCTGAACGAGTGTTTGTTTGGGACGAGACTTTGCGGGAGGGTGTTCATGCGCCGGCTGTTTTTTTGACTTATGTTGAGAAGGTCAAGGTGGCCAAGATGATGGATGAGATGGGTGTTTCGCGGATTTCTGTGGGTTTTCCTGGGTTGTCTGATGAGGAGAAGAGTACGGCGAAGAAGATTGCGAATGAGGGTTTTCAGCAGGTGAGTCTTGTGGCTTCGGCTCGGTTGTTGAAGAGCGATATAGACACTTGTTTTGAGTGTGGGATTCGGGAGGTTTCGTTGTTCACGGCTTTCAACGAGCTGAACTTGCAGTACAGACTGAAGTTGAGTAAGCAGCAGGTTTTGGAGAAGACTGCTGAGTGTGTTGGGTATGCGAAGAAGCATGGTCTTAAGACGGATTTTGTCTTGGAGGATGGGTCAAGGACGCCGTTGCAGGAGATTCTTCAGGTTTTTGAGGTTGCGTATAAGGCGGGGGCGGATCGGCTTGTTGTGGCTGATTCTGTTGGTTTTTTGAGGCCGTTGTCGATGCGTTATCTTGTTTCGCACGTTAGGGATGGTCTGCATGAGTTGTTCAGGAAGGAGGTTCCGTTTGCGGTGCATTGTCACAATGATTTCGGGTTGGCGACGGCGAATAATCTGGCTGCCGTTGAGGAGGGGGTTGATTGTCTGTTTACTAGTGTTGCGGGTTTCGGTGAGCGTTCTGGTTGTGCGCCGTTGGAGGAGGTTTGTGCAGCGCTTGAGTTGCTTTATGATGTGGATACTGGTGTAGATTTGGGTAAGTTGTATCGGCTTTCGCAGATGGTTGAGAAGGCGTTTGCGTTGCCGATTCAGTTTCATAAGCCGGTAATCGGTGATAACTCGTTTTCTTACGAGATGGATGATGGTTTGAAGGCGATGGTGGAGAACCCGATTATCGGTGAGCCTTTTCCGCCTGAGATTGTTGGGAGGGAGATGGAGTTTCATCTTGGGAGGCAGACCGGGAGGAAGGTGGTTGAGGAGCGTTTGCGGATGGCTGAGGTTAAGGCGACACCGATGCAGGTTGAGGAGGTTGTGAAGAGGATAAGGGCGATTCAGGATGCTTTGGATAAGGGTGAGGCGCAGATGACTTTTTATCAGGTCAAGAAGTTGATGAGGGATCTTAGGAAGGGCATGACCGAGGAGGAGTTTTGGAGGATCGTTGAGCAGGTGACTAGGCAGAAGCCGAAGTTGCCGCAGCCAGCGGCGAAGACGTCTGGTTAGTTTCTGGGTTTGGTAACAAAGTCATGTTATTGAGTGCTGTCCTTTTGGTAGCAGTAGCCTACTCCCCTTCCCACTAGGTTTTTTTCGCGTGCAGTACTTCTATTGGGAATTTGGGTGGTGTCTTAGGTGGTTCTTACTGTGGCGTTTTGGTTGTTGGGATGTAGATTCCGGTAGGGTCTATGGCTTGCAGCAATTCCAGTTCCTCACAGGTTGGGAGGTCTGTCGGGGGTACGTTTTTCGGGACGATTAGGTCGAAGCCGGAGTTTTCGACAACTTGTTCAACGGTCACTCCGGGGTGAACTGTGGCTAGTCTGATGCGTTTTGTTTCCGGGGCAAAGTCCATTTGACATAGGTTGGTGACCACAAGGGACGGACCGCCTCCTATTAGGCCGATTTTTTCTCTTGCTCCGGGTCCGTTGAGGAAGCCTGGGCTCGTGAGGTAGTCGAGTTTCTTGACCATTTTCCTTTTTTCATGGGTCATTATGGCTACAACGCGTTTTGCGGATGATATTATGTCGTTTCCTCCTCCGCTTCCGGGAAGTCTGACGGACGGCTTCTCGAACGGTCCAATGTAAGTGGTGTTTATGTTGCCGAATTCGTCGATTTGAGCGGCGCCCACGAATCCAACGTCGACATGTCCACCTTGAAGCATGAGCCCGAGCGTTTCAAGCAGGCCGATCGCTCCGGAAGCGCGCCAACCGAGCCTTGAGTCCGCTATAGAGAGAGCAATATCCTTGGCGTTCGAGTCTATAAACCCTGCTTCGAAAACGATTCTCGCGCCAGGTGCGTGAGTTCTTTTCGCCAGCAACGCTGCGATCATTGGCAATCCGGTGCCGATGAAAACGACTTCTCCGTTCTTTATCTGTCTTGAACCGCACACGGCCATTAGTTCCAGTGTGTTGAATTCGTCTGGTTTTGCGTACTTTACCATTTCTCTTCTTCCTCCTTAGTATGGGAACGGTTTTCTTGCCTTGTGTTTCATAAGGCGTTCCATCCCGATTTTCTGCAGATACTCTGCATGGCTGTTGACGCTGGTTATGTAGTCTTCACAGTATTTTTGCCATCCTTCTTCCGTTTTGCACTGGTCGTAGTACATTCTGATGTGCTTCATGTCGTAGTCATAATAATTATAGACCATCATGGGGAAGGACCCCCAGGGGCACTCCACAACGTGCGTAACATAGATGTTAGGGATGATCGTCTGGTCTGGTTGGGCACGTATGAACTCGGTGTCAACTATCTCCTCAGCCAAGACGATTGCTTTCTTACCTGCTCTTGCTCCTTCAACGTCTTCGCCCTTGATTCCTTCGATTTGAACATTTCCTTCCTTGTCGACTCGTTGTGCGTGAACTATGCTGAAATCTGGGCGAACTGATGGAACAAGAACAACTTTTTCTCCAGTGAACGGGCATTCCATGATTTCGGCTTTCTTCTCTCTAAACCTTTTTTTCGCAAGCATGTCTGTGCCCAGCATGCTTTTCAACGGCATGAAAGGCACTCCAAGTGCACCGCCTAGGAAACGCATTACCATCGCAAGGTTCGAGTAGTCCTCAATCTCTATTGATCCTTCACGTATTCGCCTTTGAATGTTGGGTACCAGACCGATTCCTTCGATTGCGTAGAACGCGAGTTCATATCGGGAAACCACTTTTGCACCTGAAAGTATGTCGATGTCCATTTCTGATCCGCAAGTGTATATCGTCAAACCTTTCTTTTTCTGTCTTACGAGTTCGTGGGCGAAAGCCATGGGTGGGCGTTGAAAGCCGAAACCGCCCCAAAAGAGATGAGAGCCGTCAGACACAAGGCTGACAGCTTCCTTCAAAGTGATCCTTTTGTCTTCCACTGAAGAGTCTACCATTTGCTTCATCAACCATTTAGGCTTGCATAATAGTTTGCCTTATTAGATAAGCAATTAGCGTTTCACCGGGCGCCGAGCCATCATGGTGCTGTCGTCAACACCGATTTCCAGGCGTTCGCCCTCCTTCCAGCGCGCGCTAGTGCTTTAACGACTTCTTTTGGCACAGTTATTCTTAAACTATTCCCAATCTTAGTCAATTTGGCTTCTATTACACGCGCTTGAAGAACCAGACGCCTTTTTCCAAGATTTGGAGACTGCAGTCTAGAGGATGGTTTCACAAGTCACATAAACTGAACCGAAAGGTCGGTTCAGAACATGCCTTTTATCTGAAAATCAAGGTAGCGTTCGTAGTGAAATTGACGGGTCGTGCTGGCCGAAACAGAAACCGGAACATGGTATTTGGATAATCGTCTCGTCATTCGAAAAATCTGGGATCTCAGCAGAAAGCACTTCGGTGCGGTTGTTTGCTTTGAAGGTTGCCTATCAGTATCCGGGAAGAATAGGTGAAGCCGTCCAAGAGCTGATGAAGAAGGCAATTGCTGAATAGTCGCGAACAACTTTCTTTTTAGCGCCTGCAGCTCTCTATGTTGTGCAGTCTTTGTTGTCTTCTTTTGCTTTGCATTGAGGGCAGAGGTGTGACCTTGGTCGCCTCTTTGGGTTAGTTAGCTTTGCATAGACGTACAGTGGGTATTGGAGGCAGTTCTTGCACCAGTGCCAGTTGTCCTCATCGCTTCCTTTTACATAATCCACCATTCACGTCATCGCAGAACTATTCTATATCAACCCTCTATTTCTGCATGCCGCCAGTAGTGCACGCCCTAGCGCGCGTATATCTACGATACATAGTTCTAATTCATAAATCAATTATGTCCTTAGCTGAAGCTATCATCAAGGTGAACCAAGCTGAGCATAAAAACAGGACCCGAAGAAGAATCTAAACGTCTTGAAGAGAAACGAAGATCGCTG